>Ga0307373_10002828_pt1 | contig 30950 bp, 23 predicted proteins | sample OX2MG_FD_202534 | JGI IMG/M metagenome (GOLD analysis project Ga0307373, IMG submission 202534) | Soil microbial communities from Risofladan, Vaasa, Finland - OX-2 | ecosystem: Environmental > Terrestrial > Soil > Coastal area > Acid sulfate soil | place: Finland: Risofladan, Vaasa | collected...
TGCGACCGCCGCAGTAAGAGCACGCGTCGGGGTCGGCGCGCGCCACCGCGAACCCGGCCGTCACGCCCGCCGCCCGCCGGTCGCGCCGGTCGCAAAGCGCTTACGAGATCTCGAAAAGTGCAGTGGTACATGAAACCAAGGTACTCTCTGGGAGCGCAGATCTCCTTGAAGGCCCTTTGAATCCGCAACTCCCAATTCTTCTCTTCGGGCAACTCCCCCTCGCGATTACGCGCATAGCTGCTCAGATACTTCAGGATACCCCAGACGGATGGCTCGCGCCCCGACCTATGGTCGTCGTTGATTCCATTTCCAAAATCGTCAGGATCCCGTGAGCCATTTCCGCCTGGCCCATCGCCGAGGACGCGCGATCTTAAATTCCGATCTTGCCCGAAAAGGCAGATTCCCCCAATATTGTCAAGCAGCCGCCGATTCTTAAGCTTGCGACTTCGCCAGGCGCGTATTGCGGACTTGCGACCGTGGAACCACCGGAACGCCCCCGGCGGCGTGGTTGAATGCAAAAACCCACTTGGCTTTCTCGAACCGTCTGGAAAGTTCTCTGGTGGGTACTGCCAAACTGCTGTCAGGCGTCCTCCGTTCAGTCTCGGTAACTCCGGCAAGCGTTCCCCACTTTCGGGATAATCGTCCGCCGACGCTGCGTCACCGCGATCGGTCGATTGCAATTCGTGGGCGTCCGCCAGTACCTGGGGAATCGACGCCCAGCATGATCCGAATTCTGGGTAATTCGGCTACGGCGCGCCGCTTGACCAAACGGATTGATGCGACACAATGTCGGCTGTTGGCGGGCAGGAGCTCGCGACGGATAGGTGGCGACGATGTGCGTGTACCTACTGGCGACCCTCGATACCAAGGGCGAGGAAGCCGCCTATGTTCGCGGAGTGCTGGCGGCGGCCGGCGTTGAGGTGCGCATCGTCGATACCGGCTGCCTGGGCACGCCCCTGGTCGCGGCCGATGTTTCGCGAGATGATCTTTTCGCCGCCGGCGGAACCTCGCTGGCCGGTCTGACGGCCAAGAACGACCGCGGACTCGCCGTGACGGCGGCGGCCGAGGGGGCGGCGAAGTTGATCGCCGGCCTGCACGCCGCGGGGCATGTGTCGGGCGTGCTGGCCCTCGGAGGCTCGGCCGGCACCGCCATCGGCACCGCGGCCATGCGCGTCTTGCCGCTGGGTGTGCCCAAGCTCATGGTCAGCACGCTGGCCTCGGGCCAGGTGCGGCACTACGTCGGCGACAAAGACATCCTGATGCTCAACTCGGTGGTCGACATCATGGGCGTCAACCGCATCAGCCGGCTCGTGCTCGGCGAGGCGGCGCGGGCCATGGCCGGCATGGTCACGTTGGCGCCCGAGGATCCGGCCGGTAACGACAAACCGCTGATCGCCGCCACGATGTTCGGGGTCACCACCGCGTGTATCGAGCGCGCTCGGCCCTTGTTGGAGCAAGCCGGCTACGAGGTGCTCGTGTTCCACGCCACGGGCGGCGGCGGACAGGCGATGGAATCGCTGATCGCCGAGGGACTGATCGCGGGCGTTTTGGACGTCACCACCACCGAGCTCGCCGATGAACTCGTGGGCGGCTTTCTCTCGGCCGGACCCGATCGGCTCACGGCCGCCGGCCGCATGGGAATACCGCAGGTCGTCTCGGTGGGGGCCACCGACATGGTCAATTTTCACGCCCCTCCGAGCGTGCCCGCCAAGTTTCAGGGCCGCACCCTTTATCGCCATAATTCGAGCGTCACCCTGATGCGGACGACCGTCGAGGAAAATGCCGCCATCGGCGCCGACATCGGCCGCAAGCTGGCGCGCGCAAGGGGGCCGAGCTGCGTGTTGCTCCCCGCGCGGGGCGTCTCGGCCATCGACCGCGAAGGACAGCCGTTTTTCGACCCCGCGGCGCGCAACGCTTTGTTCCAGGCGATCCGCGAAACGGCCCAGGGGGTGGAAATCCGTGAGTTGGATTGCCATATTAACGATGCCCAGTTCGCCCAAGCCGCGGTCGAGCGGCTTTTGGAAATGATGCGCGTAGGTTAGGCTTCAAGACGTTTTGAATCCTAACCCCTAACCCCTAACCCCTAACCCCTAACCCCTAACCCCTAACCCCTAACCCCTAACCCCTAACCCCTAACCCCTAACCCCTAACCCCTAACCCCTAACCCCTAACCCCTAACCCCTAACCCCTAACCTCTTTGCCACCGCCCCCTGAATTCCGACCTAGAATTTCAATGCAACCACTTGGAGACAGCCGTCCCAAATAGGGGGTTAAACGCCGTCATGCCCGAACTTTCCGCCGACAATCTGCTCGCGCAGCTCGTGGGACGCGGCAGCGCGTCGGAAAAGGCCGATCCCTGGGCGGCCCTGGCGGCGACCGCGCCCGCGCACGACATGCCCGGCGCCCCGGTCGCGCCGACCGGCGAGAAGGAGGATCCGACTCTCGACGCGCTGCTGGGGCGAGTCCAACACCTTGTGGGCAAGAGCGCTCCCGAAGCCGCCCCGTCGGGCGTATTCACGCCGATCGAGCCGGAGTCGCTACGCGAAGCGCGCCTCACCGAAGGATTGATCGAGCAGTTGACGTTGAAATACCTGCTCTCGTGTGGCAACGCCACCGGCCGCGAGGTGGCCGATCAGCTCAAACTCTCCTTCAAGATCATTGAGGAGACGCTGCGCCAGTTGAAAACCGAGCAATTGGTGGTCTATCGCGGCACGGCCCCGATGAACGACTACCAATACCAACTCACCGACATGGGTCGCGAGCGCGCACGCCGGCACGCGGAGCACTGCAGCTATTTCGGCGCGGCGCCCGTCTCGCTCAATGACTACGTGGTCAGCGTCGCCGCGCAGTCGCTCACCAAGCAGCATCCCACCGTCGCCGAGTTGGAACGGGCCTTCGCCGATCTGCTGTTGAGCCCGCGGATGCTCCGCCGTTTGGGACCGGCGATCAACTCGGGCCGCGGCTTGTTTCTCTACGGCGCGCCGGGCAACGGCAAGTCGAGCATCGCCGAACGAGTGACCAAGGCCTTTGGCAGCACGATCTGGATTCCTCGCGCCATCGGCGTCGACGGCGAAATCCTGCGACTGTTCGACCCCAGCAACCACGTCGAGGCGCCTTTGGAGGGGACCGACGGCCTGATCGACAACCGCCGCATCGACAAACGCTGGGTCCGAGTCGAGCGGCCCACGATCGTGGTCGGCGGCGAGCTGACGATGTCGTCGCTGGAGGTCGCGCTCAACACGTCGACCGGCATCAGCGAGGCGCCGCTGCAACTCAAGAGCAACTGCGGGACGCTGGTGATCGACGACTTCGGCCGGCAGCGCATGAGCACCGACGAACTCTTGAACCGCTGGATCGTTCCCTTGGAAAAACGGTTCGACTTCCTCAACCTGCCCAACGGCAAGAAGATCCAGGTGCCCTTCGACCAGTTGATCGTGTTTTCGACGAACCTGGAGCCGAAGGATCTGGTCGACGACGCCTTCCTGCGACGGATTCCCTACAAGATCGACGTCGTCGACCCGACCGAGGAGGAATTCCGCCAGTTGTTTCGGCTCGTGGCGCCGAAGCTGGGCTTCACGTACTCGGAGACGGCGGTCGATTACCTGATCGACACGCACTACCGGCCCGTCAACCGGCCGTTCCGCTGTTGCCAGCCCCGCGACCTGCTGTTGCAGATCCGCAATTACTGCCACTACCAGAAGCAGCCGCCGGAAATGACGCCGGAGGGGCTTGATTTCGCCGTGGAAAACTATTTCGCGGTGATGTAGATCGTCGCATGGGGTTCTGTAGGGAACGCCCTCCGTGGCGTTCCGTGAGGCGGTGCGACGTCGTCCGGCAGGGCACGGAACGCCACGGAGGGCGTTCCCTACCGAGTGGGTCATCTCCTCATCGGCGACGGAAGGGCCACAACCGCCTGGCGCGGTTGAACGCGTGGAATAGCCGCGATCCGAACAAGGCGGCGGCCAAGGCGACGATCACCGTCAACTCGACCGGGCTCAAGCCCGGCACGCCGAAAATGATGAGCGCCAAGACCAACAGCACCCCCACCAGCACGACGCCGGCCTTGAGCATGCGTCGCCTCGCCGCGACGCCTGCCAGGTCGCGGATCGTCCCTCCTTCATCGAACCAAAGCAGGTGGCCGCAGTTCGGGCAGGGCGCGTCGCCCGGCGGACGTGACGGCTCGATCGTCAACTCCTGCCGGCAGACCGGACAATGGTTCGGGCGGCCTTCCGGTGTGCGAGAGGAAATGGTCATTTGCAGTCGGTATCGGTTGCTTTTCACTGCGCGTTTGGGATACTTTTTCAACGACCCGTTGGGTGGTGGATGTCTCATTGTCGGCCGCGTGAAGTACATCTTAGCAAGTCTTTTCAACGGCCCGCCCGAAGGCTACCTTGGAACCTGCAAATTGACCGCCATCTCCCAAATTGACGCGCGCGAGGTGCTCGATAGCCGCGGCCATCCGACGGTGCGGGTCGAAATGACCTGTGCCGACGGCAGCGCCGGCGTTGCCATCGTGCCGGCGGGGGCGAGCACGGGCAAGGCCGAAGCACACGAGCTGCGCGACGGCGACCTCACGCGCTACGACGGTCTGGGTGTGCTGCGGGCGGTGGCCAACGTCCACCAGGTTCTGGCGCCCGCCGTGTTGGGGACCGACCCGGCCGACCAATTCGCACTCGATGCGCGGCTCATTGAAGTCGACGGTACGCCCGACAAGTCGAAGCTCGGCGCCAATGCCTTGCTGGGCGTCTCGCTCGCCGCGGCCCACGCCGCGGCCGCGGCGCGACATGTGCCGCTTTTTCGGCACCTGCACGAGCTTTGGCGGGCGAGCCACACGGCCCAGGGCGATAGCCCGCCGGACGATTGCCGGATGCCTCTGCCGATGACCAATATGATCTCCGGCGGGCTGCACGCGGGCGGCAATCTCGACTTTCAGGATTTCCTGATCATGCCCGTCGGCGCTCCGACCTACTCCGCCGGCCTGGAGTGGATCGTCCGTGTTGCCCGGCGGCTCGGCAAGCTGCTTACGGAGGCCGGCTACGAGGGGAGGCTGGTGGGCGACGAAGGCGGCTACGGGCCGCGACTCTCGAGCAATCGCGCAGCCGCCGAATTCATCGTGCGGGCGATCGAGGCCGCCGGCCTCGCGCCCCGGCGCGACGTGACGATCGCGCTGGATGTGGCGAGCAGTCACTTTTTCGACGGCCGCCACTACCACCTGAAAGCCACCGGTGGGCGGCGGCTGACCAGCGCCGAAATGATCGACGAGCTCGAGTCGATGGTCGCCGAATTCCCGATCACCAGCATCGAGGACGGCCTGGCGGAGGACGACTGGGATGGCTGGCGCGAGCTCACGCGGCGATTGGGAGGGCGAGTGAAACTCGTGGGCGACGACCTCTTCGCCACCCATTCGGCGCGCTTGCGGCGCGGAATCGACGCCGGCGTGGCCAACAGCGTGTTGGTGAAGGTCAACCAGATCGGCACCTTGACCGAGACGCTGGAGACGATGCGGCTGGCTCGCCGGGCCGGTTACGCACGCGTGGTGTCGGCGCGCAGTGGCGAAACCGAGGACTCGACGATCGCCGATCTCGCCGTCGGCACGTCCGCCGAGCTGATCAAAATCGGCTCGATCCAGCGCGGCGAGCGGCTGGCGAAGTACAATCGGCTGCTGGGAATTGAGGCTAGGATCGTCGGGGATACGGCATCTGTGGGGAACGCCCTCCGTGGCGTTCCGTGAAGCGCGTATGACGTCGGCACGCGGGACACGGAACGCCACGGAGGGCGTTCCCCACAGAATCAGGCCCGAGTGCCCATCTTGGCCTTTAAGCCCTAACGATAAATCGGAGTTTTCAAGATGTTCGGGTTTTACGTCGATAAGAAAGATTGCTCACACCATCGGATTTTCCCAGGAGTCGACATTTACACGACTTATGGCGATTCGATGATGCTGTCGCTGGTCGAGTTCGAGCCGCATGCCGTGGTGGAGGAGCATTCCCACCCCCACGAGCAAATGGGCCTGATGCTCGAGGGCGAGGCCGAGTTTATCGTGGGCGGCGAGTCGCGAACGATTGGGCCGGGAATGATGTGGCGGATTCCCGGTGGCGTGAAACATAAGGTGATCGCCGGCGACGAGCCCGTCCGGGCATTGGACGTGTTTCATCCTATTCGAGAGGACTACCGGTGAAACGGGGGATATGGCTGTTGGCGGTGCTGGTCTCGACGGCCGGCTGCGTAGCGGTTCAGCCCCGCGCGGTGCGGATCGATTCGACCGTTGGCATGTACCAGATGGCGACGCTCACCTACCGCATCGACGCCGGCAAGCTCAGCGAGTCGGTGAACGTGGCCAATATCACGGGCCGTCAGGTGTCGTACGAGCAAAAGCCGAGCGGCCCCTACCCTGATCGTTCGGTTGTCCGGCTCGCGGTGCAATACCCTCATCCCGACGGCCATCCGGGCTACGCTTTGGCCGAAGTCGTCGTTGAGGCGCGCAAGCCGCCGGCGATCAACGCGGGCACGAAAAAGCCGACCTGGCGCCGTTGGGCCGACGAGGCGTACCAGGTCTTGACGCAGAACGGCCTGCCCGGCGTCAAGCTGGCCGACGGGATCTATGAAGCCTGGGCGCTGGACGTTCCGCGTTCCGATTTGGATGGCGTCATTGGCCAGCTCACGCAAACCGGATACTTCCACCTGGCCGGGAACCCGGCCCCGGGCGTGAATGTAAGCTGCCGCATCGATGGCCAGCGGATGGACAAGCAGTGGGGCCACGTTCCCGCCCTCGACGGTCTGATCGAGCGCGTGCGCCATGAGGGACAACTCGTGTCGTACACGCGCCCGCTGGACGACGAGCAGTTGAAGCCGGCCGATGCCCAACCGGTACGGTTCGCCGCGTCGGATTGGCCGCCTGCCGGCACCGTTCCACCTACTGGCGCCGCCCCGGGCACACCCGGTTCGCCGGCGCCCAATACGGCACGCGGCGACTGGGTCGCCAATCAGGCGGGAGTGCCGCGTGCGCCGCAAGCGGCGTCGACGAATGGACCGGTGAGCCAAGGCCCCTACTCGACCTTCGCGACGAATCCGTATCCCGTCGCCGGCCAAGGCCCGTATCCGCCGACTTATCCACAGCCGGGCCAAGGACGGTATCCGTCGCCGGCCGGCTATGGACCTTCCCCCTCGCAGCCCAGCGGATCGCGGGGCGTGGTGAGCGGGCAGCCCACCGCGCCGCAACCGTTTCCGACGATGGCTGCGCGCTATCCCCTCGGCGCCGCGGCGCCGCAATCGGCGTCACCGAATCCCGCGGCTGGAACGACGCGCTCATACCGACCGCGCTACCGCGCGGCGGACGGCCCCGCAGCTTCGACGACGCCCTGAACGCGACGCCAAACGCTCCGCGCTGGTAGCTGAATTCGCTGGAATTCAGATCCTCGCCGCGCTCGACGCCGCCTGAATTCCAGCGAATTCAGCGATACTTCACGCGGCTGAGAATGAGACATTCACGGTGGCTGGGGCAGAGCCTAAGCGATGCCCCAGTCGCTAACTAGCCGGGGCATCGCTTAGGCTCTGCCACCAGCCACCGCTTGGTGGTATGATAGGGTGGTGGGGCCAGTGGTGGAAGGACCGCGGCAAGTTCCGTATTGAGGGAGGCGCCCGTTATGCCCGTTCACGACTGGGCTCGCGTCGACGCGGGTACTTTTCACGGTTTTCACACGGCTTGGCTCACGCACTTGAGCGAGGCTCTCAACGGCGGCCGACTGGGATCGGGCTTCCTCGAACCGGTTTATCAGAGAGCGATGGAGGTGGAATTGGCGGATCGCAAACTGCCAGCCCGGCCGCAGCCCGAGATCGTCGTCCTTTACAAGGGACAGCCCCTGCCGGACGTCACATACCGCCCCGACTTCATCTGCTTTGGCGACATCGTCGTCGAGCTCAAGGCGCTCGCGGCGATCACAGGCGTCGAACGCGCGCAGTTACTGAACTACCTCAAGGCGACGGGCTTCCGCCGCGGATTGCTGCTCAACTTCGGCGGCGAAAGTCTGCAGTTCGAGCGAATGGTTTACGGATAGGCGGCCAAGCGGGAACAGGACGACTTGAACAATCGACGGATACGGTTTTTCATCCACAGATTACGCAGATTTCACAGATTTTAGGAAAGGTGGTCGTGCCGTCGCCCGAAAGCGACGCCATAGGTTCCGACGCGCCAACGTCGCGACGCGCCAACCGAGGGATCGGCCACTCCGAAAACCAATCTGTGAAATCTGCGTAATCTGTGGATCACTCCCGTAACTCGGGGGGTTTTTCATCCACAGATTACGCGGATTCAGCTACATCTCCTTGCCCAGCGCCTCGGCGACGCGGCGGCAGAGTTGCACGGTCTGTTGGAACTGTTCGATGTTGAGCGATTGATAACCATCGCTCATGGCGTTTTCCGGGTCGGGATGCACCTCCAAGATCAGTCCGTCGGCGCCGGCGGCGACGCTCGCGGCGGCCATTTGCGGTACAAGGTAGGTGTGGCCGGTGCCGTGGCTGGGATCGACGACCACCGGAAGGTGCGTCTTGGCGTGCAGGTAGGGGACCGAGGCCAAGGGGAGCGTGAACCGCGTGTGCGACTCGAAGGTGCGGATGCCGCGCTCGCAGAGCATGACCCGCGGATTGCCGGCGTCAAGGATGTACTCGGCGGCCAAGAGCAATTCCTCCATCGTCGCGCTGGGGCCGCGTTTCAAGAGCACGGGCTGCGGCATCTTGCCCACGGCCTCCAGGAGGCGATAGTTCTGCATGTTGCGGGCGCCGATCTGCGCGACGTCGGCGTATTGGGCCACCAGCGAGACGTCCTCGGTGGCCAACACCTCGGTGACCACGGCCAGGCCGGTGGCGTCGCGGGCCGCGGCCAGAAGCTTGAGACCTTCTTCCTTCAACCCCTGGAAGCTGTAGGGACTGGTCCGCGGCTTGAAAGCCCCGCCTCGCAGGGCGGTGGCGCCGGCCGCCTTGACCGCCCGCGCCGTGCGCAGGATTTGATCTTCGTTCTCCACCGAACACGGACCGGCGATCACGCCCAGGTGCCGGCCGCCGATTTTGAGGCTGCCGACCGAGATCACCGTTGGCTCGTTCTTCACTTCGCGGCTGGCGATCTTGTAAGGGGCCAGGATCGGCAGCACTTCCGCCACGCCCGTGCCGCTTTCGAGCGAGTCCTTCAGCCCATCACGTTCCGGGCCGATGGCGGCGATCACGGTGCGTTCGACGCCGTACAGAACATGGGCCTTCAGTCCAAGGCTTTCGACGCGTTGGACCATGTGCCGGAGCTCCTCGCTGGTGGCGTTGCGTTTCATGACGACGATCACGGAGAATTCTCGCTTTCCAGAGGGTTCGGATGAGACTTCACGCGGCCGACCATGGGACATTCACGTTCCTGATTGTCGATGACGAAGGGAATAACCATGGCGCTCCCGGAACTCAGAATAGCGTGGTGAACCCCGCAGCCTGGAAATGCCGGTCGTTCGTGAAGGCTTCGGTGATTCCCAGCCGACGCATGACGGCGAAGGAGACGTGATCGACGATCCCGGCCTGGGCCGCTTCGCCACGCTCGTACGCCGCCCATGCTTCTTTCCAGTCATCCTCAGTCGGCACGATCAACTCATTGCGACGTTCAAGTGTCTGCCGCAACTCGCAAACGTCGCTCCGAAAGGTGCGCCGGGCCGCCGTGTTACCGCATTCCAGCAGAATGAAGATCGTCGTCAGCACCGATTTGCGTTGGGCAACCATCTGCTGGTAGGCCGCATCCGCCAAAGCGTGCCACTGGTCGCCCGCGTCCCATTGGGCGATCAGCCCCACCGTGTCAAGAAATACGACAGTCACGGCTGATGCTCGTTATGACGTTCGGCGAGGTCGTGCTCACCCGAAGAGTGTCGCCTGCCGAGGATTTCGTAAACGTCGTCCAGGGTTGGCAACTTGGGCGCTTGCTTAACCTGGCGAACGTCGATCTCGACCTCGCACGGATCGGGAAACTCCACCTTCTCGGTCGGACGGAAAACGCCGTTCTCGTAAACCGCATGAATGGTCATGGTTGAACCTCCTTTCTCTTGATTGTAGCCGAAGCGCCCCCACCTGTCGTCGACGATCCCTTTCCAACCGGTAGCGGGGTGGCTTGCTTGATCGCGATGGCGTAAATTAGTTGCATTGCCGGTTGCGACCCCACCGATTCTGAATTGCCACGATCCCAGGAAAGAAAGTCCTTATGAACCAGCCCACCGCACCCTGTTCGCCAATCGTCCGATTCACCCGCCTGATCGTCGTGGCGGGGTTCATCATCATCGCCGCCGCACGGCCCGTGCCGAGCCGGGCCGATGCGCCCAGCGCGCTGGCCGACGGCAAGCAGCCCGGCGACAAACGGCTGGGGCCGCTCAAAGACCTGAATGGTGATTTCCCCTTTCTGCCCAGCGCGAGCGTGGCCGATTGGGAAAAACGCGCCGAGCGCGTGCGGCGGCAGGTGAAGGTGGCCACCGGTCTTTGGCCGATGCCCGGGCGAACGCCGGCGAACGCCGTGATCCACGGCAAGGTCGATCGTGGCGAGTACACGGTCGAGCGGGTCTACCTGGAAAGCTATCCGGGCCATTTCGTGACCGGCAGTCTCTACAGGCCCAAGGGGCGAACGGGGAAGTTGCCGGGCGTGCTTTGCCCGCACGGACATTGGAGCAACGGCCGTTTCGTCGATCAAGGCTTGGCCCTGGCGAAAAAGCAAATTGTCGAAGGCGCGGAGCGGTTCGTGAATTGCGGCCGTTTCCCGTTGCAGGCCCGCTGCATGCAACTGGCGCGCATGGGTTGCGTCGTGTTCCATTATGACATGGTCGGGTACGCCGACAGCCAGCAGATTCCCTTCGACGTCGCGCACCGTTACGGCGACCCCCGGCCGCAACTGGAGATGATGGAGAAGTGGGGCCTTTTCAGCCCGCAAGCCGAACTGCGATTGCAGAACATCATGGGCCTGCAAACCTACAATTCCATCCGGGCGCTCGACTGGCTTTGCGAGTTGCCCGACGTCGATCCGGCGCGGATTGGCGTGACCGGGGCCAGCGGCGGTGGCACGCAGACGTTCATGCTCTGCGCCGTCGATTCGCGGCCGGCCGTGGCCTTTCCGGCGGTGATGGTCTCGACCGCCATGCAAGGCGGCTGCACCTGCGAGAACTGCGACTACCTGCGGATCGACACGGGCAACGTCGAGATTGCCGCTTTGTTCGCTCCCAAGCCGCTGGGCATGACGGGGGCCAACGATTGGACGATCGCGATCACCGGCAAGGGACTGCCCGAGCTCAAGCGGCTTTATCAACTGCTTGGCGCCGAAGACAACGTGATGGCCAAACCCCTGATCCACTTCGACCATAACTACAACTACGTCAGCCGGGCCGTGATGTATCAGTGGTTCAATCGGCACCTCAAGCTGGGCCTGGAAGAGCCAATCGTCGAGGAAGACTTCGAGCCGCTTACGGTGGCCGAGATGACCGTCTGGGACGACGCGCACCCCAAGCCGCCGGCGGGCGACGATTATGAACGCGGCCTGTGCCGTTACCTCGAGGAAAGCTCAGCGCGCCGGCTCGCTGCGCTGGCGCCCAAGGACGCCGTTTCGCTGGCGAAGTACCGCGAGGTCGTGGGCGGCGCGGTCGACGTGATGATCGGCCACGGGCTACCTGCCGCAGGAAAGGTCGAGTTCGAGAAGACCGGCGAGCAGGACCGCGGCGACTATCTCGAATTCGTGGGGCTCTTGCGCGACGCGGAGCACGGCCAGGAGCTGCCGACCTTGTTCTTGCAACCCAAGCAATGGAACAAGCAGGTCGTGGTCTGGATCGACGAGGCCGGCAAGGCCGGTCTTTACGGCAGCGACGGCGGCCTGAAAGGCGAAATCCGCAAGTTGCTGGCGGTCGGCGCGTCGGTGGCCGGCATCGACCTGCTCTACCAGGGCGAATTCTTGCTCGCCGGTCAAGGGCCCGTCAAGAACCGCAAGGTGAATACACCCCGCCAATTCGCCGGTTTCACCTACGGCTACAACCATCCGCTCTTTGCGCAACGGGTCGATGATATTTTGAGCCTGGTCTCGTTCGTCAAGCACCATGAGCAACAACCTGAACGGATCGACCTGGTGGGGCTCGACGGCGCGGGTGCCTGGGTGGCGGCCGCCTGCGCCCAGGCGGGCGACGCCGTGAGCCGCGCCGTCGTCGATACGGCGGGCTTCCGCTTCGGCAAGCTCAACGATTTCGCCGACGCCAACTTCCTGCCTGGGAGCGTCAAATACGGCGATCTGCCCGGCATCTTGGCGTTGGTCGCGCCGCGCCCGCTCTGGCTCGCCGGTGAGGGACCAGAAGCGCCGGCCGTCGTCCGCTCGGCCTATGCCGCCGCCGGCCAGGCCGACGGCCTGACGGTGTTTACCGGCGGCGAAGGCGGCGAGCCGACGGCGGCGGCGGAATGGCTGCTGAAATATACTTCACGCGGCCGACAATGAGACGTTTTGCCACGAGAACGCGGTGGCTGGTGGCAGAGCCTAAGCGATGCCCCGGCTCGATAGCGACCGGGGCATCGCTTAGCCCGGATTATTCATGGTCCGGGGAGGAACTCGCGCACTGTGCTGTAGCAGAATTCGCAAGAACTCTGGCGTAACTCGCGTCCACGGCCTGACTTCTTGCGAAGCCAGCTACGGGACCATGAATACCATGAATAATCCGGCCTAGATAGCAACCGGGGCATCGCTTAGGCTCTGCCCGAGCTGGCCCCCTTCAAGGCTAGAATCCGAAGACGGGACCGACTCTGTAGGGAACGCCCTCCGTGGCGTTCCGTGAGGCTGGTGCGACGTCGTCTGGTGGGACACGGAACGCCATGATGGAGGGCGTTTCCTACAGAACCGTTGTGGGCGCGCGTGCGCAAACTGCCGCGGCAGCGCGACGAGCGCGGCGGCGCCCACGAGGGCCGCGACGGGAGTCGCCATGTGGCACAGCCGGTATGCCGACGCCGCGACGGCCAATGCAAACAGCGCCATGGGGCCACACCGCCGCCAGTTGCCGTTTCACGTTGTCGGGTTGGGCGGTTGTTTTTTTTCGACCGCCGCGTATCTTCTTCGGCATGGGACCATCGATCGCCATCACGCCCGCGGGACGACTGATCTTCGAGTTCGACGATGAGGAAGCGACGGAGTTGCCGCCGGCCACGGCCGAAGCCCTCCGGCGCGTCTTTGCCGAATCGTCGTCGGCGGGCCTGTTTGAGCTCGCTTCGCACTCGCTTGAGGAGCGATTACCCGCCGCAATGGTCTTCTGGCGTGACCTGGCCACGCGGCTTTTTCATGCCTTGTGCGGCCTGGGCGAAGAGGCGCCGAGGGGCCTAGCGAAATCCGAGAGCGACGACGTACTGCCCCCCCCCGGCGAGGAAGAGTTGAACGAACGCATCACCGCGGCGCCGCCGATGCGCGGGCTGGAATACCTCACGGCCGACCTGCTGCGCCACTTGTGGCGCGAGCTCGGCGAACTGGTGCTGGCGCGCGCCGCCGCGCACGCCGAGGGTTGGGAGGCATTCCTGCGGAGCGTCAACCCACTTTGGCACTTGCTGGGTCGCGTCACGTTTCACCTGGCCGAGAACCGCCGCGACCCCGGCCGGCCCTTCGCCTTCCTGGCGACCTACACCCACGGCATGTCGTCGGCGGCGCGGCTGAAACATCTGCCGCTGGGCGAGGCGCTCAAGCAATACGCGGGCGAGAACGACCAGGCGAGGCTGGCGGCCCTGTTGGTTCCCGTACGGCGGGCGGCCGAAAACTGCACGTTGGTCCGCGAGCTGCTCGACAGCCGGGATCTGTTCCGACCGCAGGCATGGTCGATCGGCCAGGCGCACCGCTTCCTGACCGACGTGCCGCGGATGGAACAAAGCGGCCTGGTCGTGCAGGTGCCCGACTGGTGGAACGCGCGCCGGCCGCACCGACCCGAAGTGCGCGTGCGGATCGGGCAGAATGCATCGGGCCAACTCGGCGCGAACGAATTGCTCGATTTCTCGGCCGACCTGGCGCTCGACGGCGAGCAACTCACCGACGATGAGCGGGCGCAAATCCTGGCCGCCACCGAGGGCCTGCTGCTGTTGCGCGGACGCTGGGTCGAAGTCGACCGCGAAAAGCTGCAAGAAGCCCTGGAACACTGGAAACGGCTCGAACGGGAACACGCCGACGGCATCGACTTCATTCACGGCATGCGGCTGTTGTCGGGGGCGACGCTCGAGGGCGACGTGAAACCACAGGCCGACGAGTGGATGCGAGTCGACGCCGGCGACTGGCTACGGCAAACGCTGGCGACGATCCGCGACCCCGGCGGCGTGACCGGCTTCCAGCCCGGCCGAGACTTGCAGGCCACCCTGCGGCCTTACCAGGCCGACGGCGTGCGCTGGCTCTGGTTCATGACGCGGCTCGGACTGGGCGCCTGCCTGGCCGACGACATGGGGCTGGGCAAGACGATCCAGGTGATCGACCTGCTGCTGCAGCGCCGGCGCGAACGGCGCCCGCCCGGCCGCGGGCCCAGCCTGCTGGTCGTGCCCGCCTCGCTGGTCGGAAATTGGAAGCAAGAAATCGAGCGGTTCGCCCCGACGCTGCGCGCCTTCCATGCGCACCGCTCCGAATGCGATGCCGAGAAACTGGCGAGCGTCGCGGCCGACCCGACTCGCGCTTTGGCCGATTTCGATGTCGTCGTCACGACCTACGGCCTGGTCTGGCGCGGCGATTGGCTGCGGAAAGTGGCCTGGCAACTCGTCGTGCTCGACGAGGCGCAGGCCATCAAGAACGCCTCGACGGCGCAAACCCGCGCCGTCAAGCAACTCGACGCCGCCGCCCGGATCGCGCTCACCGGCACGCCGGTCGAAAACCACCTGGGCGACGTCTGGTCGCTGCTCGACTTCTGCTGCCCGGGGCTCTTGGGCTCCGCCGCGCAATTCAAACGGTTCGTCAAGGGGCTGAATCGCAAGCAGAACGCCGGCGCCTTCGGCGCCCTGCGGCGGCTGGTGCGGCCGTACATCCTGCGGCGGCTGAAGACCGATCCGGCGATCGTGCCCGATCTGCCGGACAAGACCGAGATGCGCGTCGATTGCGGACTGGCCAAGAAGCAGGCGGTGCTCTACGAGCGGGCCGTCAAGGAGTTCGCGCGGCGATTGGAGTCGGCCGACGCGATGGCCCGCCGCGGGATCGTGCTCTCGACCTTGATGCAACTCAAGCAAATCTGCAACCATCCCTCGCAGTATTTGCGTGAGACCGAGTTTGCGCCGCGCGACAGCGGCAAGTTCGAGCGGCTGGCGACGATTTGCCGGGTGATCATCGAGCGGCAGGAGCGGGTGCTGGTGTTCACGCAGTTCCAAACGCTCACTGGGCCGCTGGCCGAGTACCTGGCCGGGGTCTTTGGGCGGCCGGGCTTGGTGCTGCACGGCGGAGTGGCGGTCGGCAAGCGCAAGGAATTGGTGCGGCAGTTCCAGGCGGACGACGGGCCGCCGTTCTTCGTGATTTCGGTCAAGGCGGGGGGAACGGGCTTGAACCTGACGGCGGCCTCGCATGTGGTGCATTTCGACCGCTGGTGGAACCCGGCCGTCGAGAACCAGGCCACCGACCGCGCGTTTCGCATCGGCCAGAAGAAGAACGTGCTGGTCCACAAGTTCGTCTGCCGCGGGACCGTCGAAGAGCAGATCGACCGGATGCTGGCGGAGAAACAGCGACTGGCCGACCATTTATTGGACCACGGGGGCGAGACGGCGCTGACCGAGCTGAGCGACGAGGAACTGCTCAAATTCGTCGCGCTCGATCTCGAGCGCGCCACGGCGGAGGAATGAGCCGTGGTCCACACTCGTTCCCACGCTCCGCCGTCGGCGGCCCCTTGACGGTCGCCCCGCCTTCGGCGGCCCAGAAGAAACCGCGGATTGGCTTTCGACCCGATGGACTCAGTCGAGGAACTTTTTCCTTAACGAGGCCAAGGCCGGCAGGGAGGGCTTGACGGCACCCGAAGCGTCGACCAGACCGCCATGAGGAAACTCGCACCCCTCGACGTCGCGCAGTTGGTTCCAGAAAACCCCTTCGACGGCCGGTTTGGCGAAGATGACGGGCAGGTAATTCCGAATCCAAGCCGCCTGGTTTTCCGGCGACCAGCCGCCGGGGAACGTGCCGGCCAAGGGAGTCGGCCGGCCACGCGGCGACGGCGTGGCTTGTTCATGGCTGGGCACCGACACGATCAGATGCAAAGGCAAGCAGAGACAACTCCAGAGATCCAAGAGCCGGCTCAACTCCAACCGGTCGCGAAAAAAACTGCCGCCGGGCTCGTACCCCATGTTGATTTCCAGCGCGATCCCCGACAGTTGCGCCCCCGTCCGCACCAACTCATCGGCGAAGTGCAGCGGCGAGAGGTCGGGGGCCGTGTGGCTCATGTATTCGGCCCAGGGCTGGTCGATCCGCATGATGAGCGGCGTGTTGGGATCGATGTCGTGCGTGATTTCGAATCCCCGCCTGGCCAGCCGCAGCCGTTGATTTTCGGTGAGCGACAGCGCATCGTTCACGTTCATCCGCGCGGCGCATTGCCAGGCCTGGACCTGCCCGTGATAGCGAGTCACCACGCTTTCGACGTAATCGCTGACGAACGACTGGATGTTGTTGAAGTCTCCTTCCCAGAGGTATAGCCAGTCGGGCAGCCCCTCGCGATCCGGCCGCACCAAAGGCCCGCCGCAAACCGTCAGGTCGTGCTCGCGGCACCAGGCCAATTGGCGGTCGGAAGCGGACCATTGATGCGCGCCCTCGACGGTTTCGACGGCGCGCCACGCAAACGGCACCAGCGCCGCGTTGAACGCCTTGACGTACCAGCCGACCAGCGTGGGGTCGATCGGTTCGTTGCCGAGGCAGGAGCCCAGCAAGATGCCCACCTTCGACGATTGACGGCGGCGAACCGTCATGGCCTGTTCGGCGTACGCTCCCACCAGCAGATCGGCGACGTCCAGCGCCGACACGATCGCCTTTTCCGCCTGCTCCGCGGCCTTGACCACGTCGTGTTGCAAGGTCACCGCATGCGACAGGTACACCAGCGCCTTGCGCAGGGCCGCTTCGACCTTGGCGGACACGACCAGCCCCATCGTTTGCCAATCGGCGATCTGGTTGCGGACCTGGTTCAGCTTGCCACGCGCCAGTTCGACCAGCAGTTGATAGGGACGCGCCCGCTCCATCAACGTGCCGGTGCAGAGCACCACCTCGCCGTGTCCCTCGACGGGCCAGGGAATGTGGAATTTGCCCGAGTCCGCCACGTTCCGCTCGAGCACCAGCTCGCCATCGCGCAGCCGGGTGCGGCAGGGCCAGGGGATCTGGTCGGAACCGGCCATGTAGGCGCGCTCGATGCGGCGTTGCGTCAAGCAACCATTGGGAGGCACGATCATCCGCAACGAGCCGGCCGACATGGTGGTTTACCGAGCGCCAAAAAGGACAAAGGATTCCGCGCGGCGACAAGCGACGGGCCGAAGGTCTCCAACCGTGACCGCCTCGGGGCGCATAGTGCAAGTTTATCCGAGCCGGGCGATTGGTTCAAGCCGCACGCCCAATGCACCCAATGCATCGACAAGCCCCTTTGAGTTTCCCGCCGGGCCGTTATACTTTAACTATTATACTTCACGCGGCCGACCATGAGACATTCACGGTGGCTGGGGCAGAGCGTAAGCGATGCCCCGGTCGCTATCTAGCCGGGGCATCGCTTACGCTCTGCCACCAGCCACAAAGATTGCACGTTGTGCCGCGTTTGCCTTCCTGCGCTTGCCGTTTGAACCATGCCGCGACCCGTCGTTCTCGAAACATCGCTCGCCGGCCTAGCCGCGCGCCGCGGCAAGGTGCGCGACGTTTACGACCTGGGCGACCGGCTGCTTCTGATCGCCACCGATCGCATCAGCGCTTTCGATTGGGTACTTCCCACCGGCATTCCCGACAAAGGGCGGGTATTGACCCAAACCAGCGTTTTCTGGTTCGAGCGGCTTGGTGAGCCGCACCATCTGCTGGCCGGCGACATCGACCGCTGCGACCTGCCTCGGGGCGCCGACCGCGAGGCGCTGGCGGGCCGTACGATGCTGGTCCGAAAGACTCAGGTGGTGCCGATCGAATGCGTGGTGCGCGGCTATCTTTCGGGATCGGGCTGGAAGGAATACCGCCGCCAGGGCACGGTTTGCGGCCTTACGCCGCCGCCGGGGCTGGTCGAGAGCGACCGGCTACCCGAGCCGATCTTCACGCCGGCCACCAAGGCCGAAAGCGGCCATGACGAAAACATTTCGTTCGAGCGGATGGTGGCGATCGTCGGCCAAGGGGTGTCCGAGGAGCTTCGACGGCGCAGCTTGGAAGTGTACCGGCGAGGCGCCGAGTACGCACTGGCCCGCGGGATCATCATCGCCGACACGAAGTTCGAGTGGGGGCATGTGATCGCGCCGGGGGCCGACCAGGGGCGGCTGATCCTGATCGACGAAGCGCTCACGCCCGACAGTTCGCGTTTCTGGCCGGCCGATCGTTTCGCTCCGGGCCGGGGCCAGCCGTCATTCGACAAGCAATTCGTGCGCGATTGGCTGGAAACGACCGGCTGGGACAAACAAAGCCCTCCGCCGGCGCTCCCTGACGACGTGGTGGCCAAGACGCGCCAAAGGTACATCGAGGCCTATGAGATTCTCACCGGATCGCCCTTTCCACACTAACCCGCGGCGCAAGCAAGGCCCAGCGTTGAACTTACATTCACGGTGGCACGGTGGCTGGGGCAGAGCGTCAGCGATGCCCCGGTCGCTTTCTAGCCGGGGCATCGCTTAGGCTCTGCCACCAGCCACCTACCGCGGCCCTGGAGCCACGCGCCGCTCGGCGGCGCGGCCGGCACCGGGCGGCGGCCCGAGGCGCGGTGAGAGGCGCGGTGAGAGGCGGAACAAGAGCGGTTCGATGGTCAGGTCATCGATCCATGCGTCGCCCAGCCCCGTCAGCGCGAGGGTCACGCTCACGCGTGCCGCCTTCGGCGCGACGCGGTAAAACGTGAACTCGCGCCAGCCCTTGCTCTCGCTGATCCGCTCAGCCAGCGGTTTGCCACCCAGCGAGTCGAAGATCAAGAGTCCGTCGTGGCTGCCGGTGATCGGCGCCGGGACGCGGACCCAGCCACGAATGGAATACCATTGGCCCGCCAGCACCGGAACCGGCGGTGTGCGGACCCAGAGGGGCGCCGTTTCGACCAGCGCGGGCGGGTTTTCGGGGTCGGCGGGAAAGCTCGACAAACGCAGGCTGTAGCGGCCCGAATGCGGTTCGATGGGTGAGTGCTCGCCGGACATTCGGACCTGCCGGCCGTAGCGCGAGATTTCCCAACCGTCCTTGCGCATCTGCTGGAAGTGTTCCATGTCGCCGCCGGGCAACAGATTGCGCCCTCGTCGGGCCGCCTTCAGTTTGGCCGACACGAGCCAATGTTGCGGCAATGTGACCAGATTCACCGCCAAAGGACTCGCCAGCGGCGAACCGAGCTCACCCGAGGCATTCTCCCAGTGGGCTCGGGCCAAGATCCGCAAGGAACGCGCCGCGCGCTCGGTCTCCTGCATGGCGGCCGCGAACCTGCGCGACGCCAGCTCCTTCGCGGCCAACCGCAAATGGTCGCGCGCGCCGTTGAGCCAGGCGCTCGACTGCTTCAGCGGGTGCGACAGCTTCGCCAGTTCGCCGTCGGTTCCGGCCACCCGGTCGAACTTGTATTCGACCAGATTGAGCTGGATCGCCGCGAGCCTTGGCCCCAGCGTCGGAAGGCGTTGCGTCAGTCCGCTGATGGCGGGTTCATCGGTCAGGAGCACCAATGAGTTCAAACCCAGTTCCGACGGCTTGATATGCAGCCCACCTCGCTTGCGTAGCCGGCCCATCGGTTTCAGTCCGTCGGGCGTAATCTCAAAGGCGTTCGTGGCCTCCGGCACGCCAGGTATGATGAAGCTGATGTCATTGCCGGCCAACTGGTCGGGCACGAACTGGTCGCCGCTCTTGCCCGTCCACACGGGAACCAGCAATCGCGTGCGTTCCGTTTGCAGAACCGCCACATAGACGCCCGGGTTTTCGCCGTCGATGTCCGCGCCGGGCACCGACGACGAAAGGGTGCCGGCGGCCAACCACGGCTGGATCAGTTCGAGCTCGAGGTTGATGGCTTCGAGCGTCAGGGCGCGCTGGCGGGTGATCGGGTCGGGGGCGTCCAGGGGCGTGCGCGATGCGAAGCAAAGGCCGCGGACCTGGGCCGCGATGGCCGACTGGACCAGCAAGCGAATCTGCTCACTCTCGACCACCGGCGGCGGGGCGCGGCCGGCTGAGAGCAGCGCCACCTGTTCCACCAGTTCGGGCGCCATTTGCGTTTGAATGGTGGCCCAGAAAGTCGGCTCGCCAAGGGCCAGGTGAGGTCGTTCGCGCAGCCATGCGGCGTAGGCGGTTAGCTCGAAGCCGCTGCCCAGAGGCGATCGGTGGACCATCATGACCGACAAGCTATCGGCGATGCGGCTGTACTTCTTCAAATCGGCTTCGGCGTCGCAGACCACCAGACGCACCGCGTCGCCGTCGGCCTGGCGGACGGCTTCCGTCCAGCGCATGATCCGCCCGCGGTCGCGCGCGGTGAGCCCGTCGCCCAGGTGCCAGGCCAATACCGGATCGTAACGTGAATCGAACGGCGCGAGCACGGCCGGCTCGCCTTGGGTGCCGTCCAGGCCCGCGGGCCGCGGCGGCGGGCAGACGATCCACATTCCCGCCCGCGCCGCCTCGGCCAACAGATCGGGCGACGCCGGCTTGAAGAGGCGCACGGCGTTGAAGCCGATCGCCTTGAGGAACGAAAGCGGTTCCCCCTGGTATTCGATCATGCGGGGAAACATCGCCTTGCCATCGGCCAGCAGCACGGTGCCGTTGATTTCGATCTTCGGGCGTCGGGCGGATCGCGGGTCGAATTCATCGAGGTAGCCGGCCAAGGTCACGCCGCCCGCCGCGTCGCGCCGCGAATGGACGACGCCGGCGACTTCGAGTTCGTCGATCCAGAGCCGCGTGCGGCCGGCGCCGCCATAGGCGTTCAGAATCAACCGATCGACATAGGCCTCACGCGCGTCGACGTCGCCGTGCCGCTCGACGCGCAGCGTGCGGATTTGGCGAGTCAACAGTCCCGGCACGTCGTCGACTCGTAATTGCTGCCAACGTCCCGTGCGGGAGTTGCTGGTTCCGGCCAAGAGCCGCGTGACCGGCTTGCCGGTTTCCGGCTCGGTGGTGTGCGGCAATACGACACGCGCCAGGAGTCGCACGCCCAGCCGGTTGGAACGGACCCAAACGCTGGGCGCCAGTTCGGCCATCACCGGCGCTCGCCCCACGTCGTGGCTGAGATGGACGTGGGTGCCGTTGCCGGCGTTGATCTCGACGTATTCGCAGCCTGTGCCGGAATGCGGCCTTTGACTGGTTCGCTGGTGGGCCTCGATACGGTACTTCGTGTCGCCGCCGGAATCGTGCCAACTCGGATCAGCGGTCTCGAAATCCTCGCGAAGGGTGGTCTGAGCCGAGGCGTCCCTTCCACCCATCACGCCCATGAGCCAGGCGACGGCGACGGTGGACATGACCGCGGCGCGACAACGCGCGAACAGGCAGCCGGCCGGAAAGAAGCCGGCCGGACGACGGCTCGCATGGGGCGATTTCGTACGTTGGTGCTTTCGAGGTCGCATCCGGCTGAGTGTCGCGAAAAAACCACGGGCACGCGATTCGGCCCATTCTTTGTAGGGTGGGCACCGCCCACAACGAACGCGGGCTAAAGCGCTAAAGCCCACGCTACTAAGCTAAGGAGCCTATCCCAAAACCGCCTTGTGGTGCAGGCGTCCCGCCTGCCTGGCGGTTTTGGGATAGGCTCGAAGCGTCGGCACCGCCCGCCATCCCAATGCGCGCGAGAATTCACCGATTCGGGCGATCATTGATATAGGGTGGGCTTGTATCACGATTTGCGAATCATCTCCAGAGCGGATGGGGCATTTTTGAACAACGGCCGTTGTTTTTTTAACACAGGATCACGGCGGACGAACATGTGGCGAACGACGTAAATGCCTTGTGGAAAATCACTTAGCCGCAATGTGCCAGACGCGGTTTGCCAACCGGCACGGCGTCTGCTCTACTCGATGCCAGACCTATCCCACTGGAGACCGCAACCCATGAGCCTGACCCCGCGACTTGCCCACACCCCGACCGAAGAATTGCCGCGCGACCTGATGGACTTGAGCACAGCCATCGAATCGTTGCCCGCCGAACAGCGGATGCCGATCGAGCCGATTTTGCTACGGGTCGTCGAGAGCACTCGACGGCGCCGCCGGATCTTGAACCTGGTGCAGGACGCCTTGAGCCAGTTGCGGCTCGACACGAAGTACCTGCTGTTCGACCTGGAAGCCACACGCCGCGAGAGGGATGATTTCCGCCGGCGGGTTGAGCAAGCCTAGTGGGGAGGGGACTGACATGATTGCGGCCGTTGACGCGACGGAGTAAGATGAGCGACAGTCACACGAATCTTCAATGATCGTGAGGGAATGCCGCCATGGCGGAACTGAACGCTGAACAAATCGCTCAGCGCGCGTTCGACCTCAACTTGTTGGACGAGAGGCAACTGCAAGACGTCTGGGGTGAGTTCGGCCGCCGCGACGTGCCGGCGGATGAATTCGCACAGTTCTTGCTGCGTCGCGAGTTGCTGACCAACTTCCAACTCGACCGCCTGCTCAAGAACGAGCGCGGCGGTTACTTCTACGGCGACTACAAAGCGCTCTACATGCTCGCCGGGGGTAGCTTCGCGCGCGTTTATCGGGCCGTTCACAAAGACACGAGGGTGGTGCGGGCGATCAAGGTGCTCAGGAAGCGCTACAGCGACAATCCCGCCCAGACGGAACATTTCTGCCGCGAGGGGCTGGTCGGCAAGTCGTTGCGGCACCCCAACATCGTGCCGATCCACGAGGTGTATTCCAAGGGGACGACGCATTTCCTGGTGATGGAGTTCGTCGAAGGCCGCAACCTGCGCGAGTTCATCAAGATCCGCAAGAAGCTCGTGCCCGTCGAGGCCACCCGGCTGATGATCGACATGGCCTCCGGACTGCGGTACGCCGTGGAACATGGGGTTTCGCACCGCGACCTCAAGCTGACCAACATCCTGGTCTCGAGCAAGGGGCAGGCCAAGCTGGCCGACTTCGGCCTCGCCGCCACCGACGCCGCGTTCAGCGAGGAAACGGTCGACGGACTCAACCAGCGGACGATCGACTATGCCGGACTCGAACGGGCCACCGGCGTGCGCAAAGACGACCTCCGCAGCGACATTTATTTTCTCGGCGTGATCTATTACCACATGTTGCAAGGCAAATCGCCGTTGAACGAAACACGCGACCGGATTCAACGCTTGTCGAAATCGCGTTTCTTCGACGTCGCGCCGGTCCACCAGGCCATCCCGGAAGTGCCCCGCGTGGTGGCGCAGGTGATCAATCAGGCGATGGACCTCGATCCCAGCCGCCGTTACCAGACCCCGGCGCAGATGCTGGTCGATTTGAACATCGCCGCCGAGCGGTTGGCGGCCGGCGACGACCAGGCCGGCCCGCCCGTCGATGCGAGCGAAGTCGAGTTTAAGAAGTGGCAGGCCGAGCGCGAGCGGCTGACCGCCGTGCTGGCCACCGACGCCCAGCGTCACAGCCTGATGATCGTCGAATCGAGCACGCGGATGCAGGATTCGTTTCGTACGAATTTGAAGAACGCCGGGTATCGCGTGCTGGTCACCAGCGACCCGCGACGCGCCTTGGCCCAATTCCAAGACGACAAGAAGCCTGCCGATTGCATTCTGTTCAGCACCGGCCAGTTGGGCGAATCGGCCATATCAGCCTTCAATGAATTCGCGGCGGGCACACAAACGAACCACATTCCCGCCCTGCTGCTGCTAGGGCCGGATCACCACGAATGGAAGGAGAAGGCCGGCCCCGACCTGGCCCCGCACCAACGGGTGCTGTCGATGCCGATTGCGATCAAGGATCTGCTTGATACGGTCGCCGGGTTGCTGCCTTCGGTGCCGGCGGCGTGAAATGGTTCAATGAAAAACAACTTCAATCGGGAGGACGACTGATGCGATTGGGCGCTTGGTTGCTGCTCGTGATTCCGGCGCTGCTCGTTGCCGCCGTGCCGGCCGCGGCCGATGAGACGGACGACGATCTCGGCGCCATCGTCGAGGAGATCGAACGACTTGGCGGGCATACCGAAGTCGACGAGGCGCGGCCGGGCGCGCCGGTCGTGACGGTCGAGCTCCACGGACCGGCGGTGACCGACGCCCTGCTGGCCAACGTGGCAAGGTTCCCCGAACTCGAAACGCTGTCGCTCATCGAGACCCGCGTCAGCGATCGGGGGCTGGCGGCGCTGGCCGCGTGCGCCAAGCTCGACTCGCTCGAGATCGTGAGCCGGCACATCAGCGACGCGGGTGTGGCGCAGCTCAAGGCGTTGACCGGCCTGCACTCGCTCTTGCTCGACGTGGTTCGCGTCAGCGACGCGGGGCTGGCGCCCTTGGCCTCTCTCGAAGAGCTCGAATCGCTGCGCCTGCGCGGAACCCAAGTCACCGGCGCCGGCCTCGCCAAGCTCGCTGGCTTGGAGCAGCTCGAAGAGCTCGACCTCCGCGGCGAGCGGCTCCGTGACGCGGGGCTGGCTGAGTTGGCCATGCTGCCGGCCCTTAAATCGCTCAAGCTCGAAGGAAGCCATCTCAGCGACGCCGGCATGGCGAACCTGAAAGGCCTTAAGCAACTCGAGGTGTTGGTCATTCACAACGGTCGTCTGACCGACAAGGGACTCGTCGCCCTGGCCGGTCTGACGAACCTCGAGACGCTCGGTCTGCGCGACGCCCGGATCAGCGACGCCGGCCTGAAGAACCTGGCCGGCCTGGTGAAGCTCGGAACTCTGGCCGTGGGAGGCTCGGGCATTTCCGACGCCGGCCTGGCGCACCTCAAGCGTCTCACGCAACTCCGCGAGCTTTCGCTGCACGACACGCGCGTGACCGACGCCGGGCTGGAGCACGTCGCGGCGCTGCGGCGGATCGAATCGTTGCAATTGTCCGGCATGTGGGTCACGGACGAGGGGTTGGAGCACCTGGCGGGCTTCAGCAATCTGCGGGATCTCGATCTCAGCCAGAGCCGCATCACCGACGCCGGGGTGCAAAGGCTGGCTGGTCTGGCCGGCTTGGAAACGCTGGCCTTGGGGCCCGACGTCACCGATGCGTGCCTCGAATTCCTGTTGCGAATGCCGCTTCAGGAGCTGAGGCTGGCCCGCAGCTTCGTGAGCGACGCCGGGCTGGAGATCATTGCCGCGCTGGCGGGCCTCACGCACCTCGACTTGAGCCACACGCAGGTGACTGACGCCGGCCTGCCGTTCTTGCAAACGCTGACCCAATTGCGGAGCCTCGACCTGACCGGCGCTCCGGTCTCCGACAACGGCGTCAAGCAACTCCGGCTGGCTCTGCCGTCGCTCACGGTTCTGCGATAGGCTCTTAGCGGAAGATGCCCGGCAAACGCTGATCGGTCTACGCCTCGTCAACATCTTCCTGCAGGAGGCACCAGCGCGCTTCGGCCTCCGTGAGCTGCGAGGTCAGTCCGGAAACCTCGTTGTGGAGACGGAGCGCCTCGGCCGGATCGGTCGCTTCGAGCAACTGACCGTTGATTTGGCGTTTTTGCTCGTCGAGCCGGGCAATCGTCCGCTCCAAGGCGGTGATCTCCTTGCGCAGCTCGCGTTCGTTCCGCCGCGCCGGACGCGCGGCGGCCTTGCGCGGCGGTCGCGCCGCCGGCGGCACCTTCGCCGGCCGCGTCGCCTGCTCTCGCTCGCCCTCTTCGATCTCCTTGTTCACCGAGTACAGGTAGGCGTCGTATTGCCCGCGATAATTCGTCACATGGCCGTCGCGCACTTCCACGACGCACGTCGCGACGCGCTTCAAGAAGTGCCTGTCGTGACTGGTGAAGATCACGGTGCCTTGATAGCCCAGAAACGCCTCGGCGAGTTCCTCGACCGTATCGACGTCGAGGTGGTTGCCCGGCTCGTCGAGCACCAGCACGTTGGTTTGGCTCAGCAACAAGCCGGCCAGGCAAAGCCGGGCGCGTTCGCCGCCGGAGAGCACGGAGATCCGCTTCCGCACATGCTCGCCGCGGAACAAGAGCGCGCCGGCCAGGTCGAGAATCTCCTGCGTCTTCGTGCCCGACGCCGCGTTGTACTCCAGGTATTCCAGCACGGTCTGCCCCTGGGGTAAACTCGTATAGACGTGCTGCGCATAGACGCCGACCAGGCAGCCGTAACCCCAACGCACCTCACCCGCCAGCGGCGCGAGCGAGTCGACCACCGAGCGCAGGAACGTGGTTTTTCCCTGGCCGTTATCGCCCACGATGGCCGCTCGCGCGCCGTGGTCGATCTCCAGATCGATGCCCGCGGCGACCTGGCGCCCGGGGTATCCAATCGCCAGATCGCGGCAGCGCAGGGCGGGCCCTTGACGCGGCTCGACGATCGGAGCGCGGATTCGCGCCGTCGGCTCATCGCCGGCGATCTCGACCAACTCCAGTCGTTCGAGCTGCTTGCTCTTCGAGCGCGCCCGCGTGGCGGTGCTGGCTCGGGCTTTGTTCTTGGCGATGAACTCTTCCAGGTGCCGTCGCTTGGCCAGGACGGCGGCGTTCGACCGCTCGGCGTGCTCGCGCCGCTCGCGCTCGTATTCGAGAAAGGCGTCGATCTTGCCTGGGAACATCGTCAGCTTGCCGCGCGCGAGGCCCAGCGTGTGGCCGCACGTCGAGGCCAGGAAGGCCCGATCGTGCGAGACGATCAGGCATGCCTCCGAATAGTTCCGCAGGAAGTGTTCGAGCAGGATCTGCGTGCGCAGGTCGAGAAAGTTCGTCGGCTCGTCGAGCAGCAGCAGGTTCGGCTCATGCAGCAGAAGCGCCGCCAGTTTCAGGCGTGTCTGCCAGCCGCCCGAGAGCTTCGCGACGGGGCCGTCGAGGTAGGCGCCTTTCAGCTCGAACTGGCCGGCGACTTCGCCGCACTTCCAGTCGGGCTGTCCGCTGTCGCGGATCAGAAACTCCTGGGCGGTTTCGCCGGGGAGGAAGGGGTCGTGTTGGCGCAAGTAGCCCAGCCGTAGCCTGGGGTGGCGCAGCACCTCGCCGCGGTCGAGCTCCTCGTCCCCCAGCATGACGCGCAGCAGCGTGCTCTTGCCCGCCCCGTTGCGGCCGACGAAGCCCACCTTGACGTCGTCGGTCAAGGTCGCTTCCGCGCCGTCCAGCAACACCTGGTCGCCGTAGCTCTTGCAAGCATTCTTGATCTGCACCAGCACGGCCATCAACGAAGAACCCCAGGGGCAGCAGAACCATCCACGCCAGGAAAACATCAACGAGCTTTGATCCGATGCTGGCAGTCTAGTTGGCGCGATTGGGAAGCGTCAAGCTCGTAGGTCGTCCTTGCGACGCCGTATTCGCTGCCAATTCTTGACCGCGACGGATGCAGCCAGGCGAACCGCTTGGGACAATATAACCAAGGCAATGGTGGAATCCACGGAGAACATGATTTGCTCCCGGGTAACGCCCTTCGCCGGCTGGTTACGAGCGGCCTTCAAGAAGATTGATTGAAAACTCAGTATCTCAAAATAGGCCCAACACGACCCAAGTGTGACGGCGAGAAGTGCGGCCAACATCCACAGGCCAGGCTCAAAACGCCACTTGCTCAAGGACGCTCCGTAGATGCCTAACGAGAAAAGCATGAATCCGGAGATGACGCCAATGCCCCAGCCTCGTGGCAGCGCGCACGCCGTGACAACGAGCATCAGCCCGCCAAACAGGAATGTCCGCCGTGCGGCGGTGATGCGATCAATCTGGTCGTCGCTGAGCATATGAATTAGCCTACACCAGGGCCATGCTCAGACCAACTCCCGAATCGGCACGGCGGGTGCTTTGGAATAGTCCAGGACGAGGTCGAAGCCGCCCAGGTCGTAGATGTTTCGAAGGCAGGATTGCGTGTGAAAACTTGTCCAATCATCTCCCTCAAGATAAGGGTCCATCCTCCGCCCAGTTCAACGTTGGTTGTAGCGCGCGGCGCCCCATGACGCAAGCCACTGGCAAGACAAAAACCAGCTGATACGTTGGAAGGGATATTCCCTGCTTGGAGGAGCCCACACGATGCAAGACCATCAACTGTACCAGCAAATCCTAGGAATTGGCGTCCCTTGGGGTGTCGAGCGCGTCGAGCTCGATCTAGAAGACGAAGACGGTGGAGTGCAAGTCTATCTATCGCACGAGGAGGGGGCCACCTGGTCGTGCCCGGAATGCGAGCGGACTTGTCCGCTGCACGATCATGAGAAGCAACGGACTTGGCGTCATTTGGACACATGCCAGTACCGCACGACCGTGCATGCCGAAGTTCCGCGCACGAAGTGCCCAGAGCATGGAGTACGATTGGTACGTGTGCCTTGGGCAGAGCCCCTGAGTCATTTCACGGCGCTGTTCGAGCGGCTCGTCATCGACTGGTTGAGCTCGGCGAGCCAAGAGGCGGTTGCGCGACGAATGAGACTTACCTGGGACCAAGTGCATGGGATCATGGAGCGGGCAGTGCGGCGCGGTCTGGAACGTCGCAAGCCCCAAGAACCGCAGTATTTAGGGGTCGACGAAAAGTCATTCAAAAAGGGCCACAAGTACGTGACGATCGTGACCGACCTGGACACTGGCCATGTGCTGTACGTCGCGGCCGACCGCAAGCAGTCAAGCTTGGACGGCTTTTGGAAGCAGCTCAGCGAGGCGCAGCTTGGCAAAATCGAGGGAGTCGCAATGGACATGTGTGACGCTTACGTGCGATCCACGCTGGAGCACTTGCCGGACGCGGAAAAGAAAATCGTGTACGACAAGTTCCACGTCGCCAAGCATCTCGGCGAGGCGGTTGACAAGGTGCGGCGGCAGGAGAACAAAGAATTACGGGCAGAGGGGGATGACCGGCTTGTGGGGACAAAGTACGAGTGGCTCCGTAACCCTGACAACACGCCGGACGACCAGTGGCGTGCGTTCGGCCGACTCCGCCGCAGCAACTGTTCGGCGACAATTACTTCTCCCCTTTAACGACAATTAGAATTCCCTCCTCGCCGCCCCCCCGGCCCCGCCATGCGCAGCGCAGCGGAGCATGGCGGGGCCGGGGGGGCGGCCGACCGCAGGATCCCCATGCACGCCGCTACGCCGCCTCCGGCTCCTGCCCCTGTTTGCCCTGTGCTACGTCTCCCCGATTTTGGCCGGAGAACTCCCCCGCTGAGTGGCCGAAGTGGCGATTTCGTCCCACTTTCAACGCCTCGACGTAAACGGGGCGGGGTTCAAGACATACGTCTAAGGGCGGGGTTTACGGGGCGGGGTAAACGACCGTCGAAAATGACACAGCGGGACAATTAAAACGCGACGAACTTGGCCAAACTTCTTGGGACGTAGCACCCTGTTCGAGGCGGTAGCTCGACACGTTCAACTCAAGGATCACGCTGTGATGCACCAGGCGGTCGATCGCGGCCGCCGTCGTCATCGGATCCTTGAAGATCGCCTCCCACTTCGAGAACGGCAGGTTGCTCGTGATCATCACGCTGCCGCGCTCGTACCGCTCGGCAAGCAAGGTGAACAGCACCTCCATCTCCTCTCGGCTCTGTTGCACGTATCCCAGATCGTCGATGATCAGGACCTCGAAGCCTGCCAGACGGCTTGCCGAACGCCAACACGTTTTCCCGACCGTCGACGAACGATCCCGTCAGAAGCGTCTTCACCTGGCGCGCCACCTTGGTCGGCAAACGCTTCATCTCAAACGTCGCCACGTTCTTCTCCAGCGGCAGGCACGATTCCCGCAGCCAGCGCTCGATCCGGTTGCCGCGCCGCGCTTCGCACTCGCGCTCCGCCAACTCCAACAGAAACTGCTCGTAGCTGAGCGTCTCCTGGCTGGCCCGACGAGCCGACTGCTCGAAACTGTCACGAAACGCCGGCAAGTGCAGTTCCCGCAGGTACTCCACCAACCGCTGCTTCAACTCCGTCTCCGAATCCATCCCACACCTCCTTGTGCTCGAACAACGTATCGAAACTCGATAACTCGGCCGCTTCCACCTCGACGTCCGTGACCGGCCGCACGTCGTCACGGCGCCCCATCCACTCTTGCACCGCCTCGAACGTGACAACACGTTCCTCGGCCAACAACATCCGCAACGCATCGTCCACCGCCGACTCATCCTCGCGCGCCGCAAGCTCCAGAATCCGAAGGTAGGTTCGCACGGCGCTCGCCGGGGCCAGCTCACGCAAGGCATCGTAAGCCAAGCGAAAGCGAATCGTCGGAAACATCTCCTCGCGGTAGCGGTAGTTCTCAAAGGCCCCTGGTTTCCGCACCAACCAGTCGATCACATGCCGGTAATTCACATGGTGTTTCTGCCGGCCACGCAGCCGAGGAGTCTGCTCCACCACCTGCTCCCCGTACCAGACCTCCAACTCCTCCGCGTAGAGTCGCACTTCGACCCACTCGCCGATCAACCGGCTATGCACCGAGTACACGTTGCGATCCGCGTGAATCAACGACCCTCGATCGACACGCACGCGTCCCCGGCTGTAGCTCTCCAGACGCCTGTCAGGCAACGGTGCTACGTCTCCCCGATTTTGGCCGGAGAACTCCCCCGCTGAGTGGCCGAAGTGGCGATTTCGTCCCACTTTCAACGCCTCGACGTAAACGGGGCGGGGTTCAAGACATACGTCTAAGGGCGGGGTTTACGGGGCGGGGTAAACGACCGTCGAAAATGACACAGCGGGACAATTAAAACGCGACGAACTTGGCCAAACTTCTTGGGACGTAGCAAACGGCCGTAACCGCCCAAGTTCTTCCTGCTGCCGGCTCCGTCGTGCCGCGTTGCGTTCGGCCAATAATTGCCGCAGGAACCGCATGTACTCTTCGCGGTTGCCGAAGTCGCGGTGACCACGCAGCA
>Ga0307373_10002829_pt1 | contig 30929 bp, 33 predicted proteins | sample OX2MG_FD_202534 | JGI IMG/M metagenome (GOLD analysis project Ga0307373, IMG submission 202534) | Soil microbial communities from Risofladan, Vaasa, Finland - OX-2 | ecosystem: Environmental > Terrestrial > Soil > Coastal area > Acid sulfate soil | place: Finland: Risofladan, Vaasa | collected...
TTCCGGGGGACGCATGACCACCTCCACAGTCGAGATCCATCCCGATTCGACGCCAGGCCAAGCGGACCCTGCCCGTTTCCGGTCAAACATTCTGAAAGGCCGCACTAGCCGTAACCGCCGCCCGAGCCGCCGGACTGCTTCACGCGGGGTGGCCGTGAGGTTTCAATCGCCGTTAGCGGCGATCACGCAGATGATCTGGCCGGTCGAGACGGGCTGGCCGGGCTCGACGGAGAGCTGGGAGACGGCCCCGTCGCGATGTGCGTGCACCTCGTTCTCCATCTTCATCGCCTCGACGATGCAGATCACGTGACCCGCATCGACCTCGTCTCCGTCCGAGACGGCGACCGACAGCACGGTGCCCTGCATCGGGGAGACGACCGCGTCCTGGCCGGAGCCTCCGGCGCCGCCGGCGTGGACGCGCTCGTGGCGCCGCTGCGCGAGGGCGCGCCACTCCGGCTCGGGCTCGGACAGGCGCACCTCGAACCGGCGCCCGTCGACCTCGACGGTGCGAACGCGCTCGGCCGTCCGAACCCGCCCCGTCGAACTTAGTGACAAGTTGTCACTTGGGATAGCGATGGCAGCGCCGCCGTTGAACTCCGTCGACTGCGCCGCGAGCTCCTCCGACTCGACGATGCCGTGGCACGTCTTGCCCGCGACGAAACACGGGTGCGAGAGCAGCGCCTTGTGGAAGCCGACGAGCGTCTGCGGCCCCTGGATCCAGAACTCGTCGAGCGCGCGCAGCATCCGCCGGCGGGCGTGCTCGCGGTCGACGCCGTGGACGATGAGCTTCGCGATCATCGGGTCGTAGGAGCTGGAGACCTCGTAACCCGCAGCGACGCCGGAGTCGACGCGCACGCCCGGCCCCGACGGCTCGCGGTAGCCCGTCACGGGAGCCGGCGCGGGCAGGAAGCCCTTGCTCGCGTCCTCCGCGTTGATGCGGCACTCGATCGCGTGGCCGCGCAGCTCCACCTCCTCCTGCGTGACCGACAGCGGCTCGCCGAGCGCGACGCGGATCTGCTCGCGCACGAGATCGAGCCCCGTGACCATCTCCGTCACCGTGTGCTCGACCTGGATGCGCGTGTTCATCTCCATGAAGAAGTAGTCGCCGTCGCGGGTGAGGAGACCCTCGATCGTCCCGGCCGAGCGGTAGCCGGCGGCACGCGCGGCCTCGACGCCGATCGAGCCGATCCGCGCGCGCAGCTCCGCGTCGACGGCCGGCGACGGCGTCTCCTCGATGAGCTTCTGGTGGCGGCGCTGGATCGTGCAGTCGCGCTCGCCGAGGTGGATGACGTTCCCGTGCGCGTCCGCGAGCACCTGCACCTCGACGTGACGCGGGTCGACGATGAGCTTCTCGACGTAGACGTCGGGGTTCGCGAAGTACGACTGGCCCTGCCGCTGCGCCGTCTCGAACGCCTTCGCCGCCTGGTCGGGCGAGTGCACCTCTTCCATCCCCTTGCCGCCGCCACCCGCCGCAGCCTTGATGAGGAGCGGATAGCCGATCTCCTCGCCGAGGGCGAGCAGCTCCTCGACGGAGCCGAGCGGGTCGGTCGTGCCGGGAATGATCGGCACGCCGGCGTTCTTCATCGCGGTGCGCGCCGCGGTCTTGTTCCCCATCAGCTCGATCGCGGCGGGAGGCGGGCCGATCCAGACGAAGCCCGCGTCCTCCACCGCCTGCGCGAAGCCCGCGTTCTCGGCGAGGAAGCCGTAGCCGGGATGGATCGCCTGCGCGCCCGCGCGCGCCGCCGCGTTGAGGATTCGCTCGACGTGGAGGTAGCTCTCGGCGGCCGGCGTCGGCCCGAGGAGGAACGACTCGTCGGCGTACGCGACATGCAGCGCGCCGCGATCGCCCTCCGAATAGACGGCGACGGCGCCGATGCCGAGCTCCCGCAACGTGCGGAAGACCCGGATCGCTATCTCACCCCGGTTGGCGACGAGAACCTTGTCGAACATGGTCGCACCGTATCCTCCCGGCTTAGCGATGACCTCCGCGGATCAACTGACAGTCGCCCGTGCTGCCTCCGTCCCGCTCGTCGTGGCGCTCTTCGCGTGGAACTTCCACGGCCACGCGTACTGGGCTACTGCGGCCTTCTGCCTGGCCATGGCAACGGACTGGTTCGACGGGAGGCTCGCGCGGCGGCACGGCCGCACGTCTCCCCTCGGCACGCTCCTCGATCCGATCGCCGACAAGGTCCTCGTCCTCGGCGCGCTCGTGATGCTCGTCGGGCTCGGGGTCGTCCCCGCGTGGATGGTCGCCCTGATCGTCGTCCGGGAGGTGCTCATCACGGGGCTCCGGCAGGCGGCGATCGAGCGCGGCGTCGTCCTCGCCGCCCGCGACCTCGGAAAGCTCAAGACGTGGGCGCAGGCGCTCGCGGCCGCGCTCGGCGGGTTCGCCGCGGCCGGCGCGTGGAGCAACCGCGTCGCGTGGTGGGCGCTCCTCGTCGCGCTCGTCCTCACCTGGGTGTCGGGGCTCGACTACGCGCGCAGCGCGCCCGCGCTCTTCAGGGGCCACCGCACGCAACCCGAGCAGTAGCGACGCGAGTTACGCGGCCTTCGCGCCGTGCGAGTCGCACCACTCGTCGAAGCGCGCCCAGGCGCTGAGGTACTCGCGCAGCTGGTACAGCCCCTCCTCCACCTCGGCCCGCACGGCCCAGTGGCAGTGCCCGCAGTAGCCCTGGTCGTCGACCGCGGGCGCCTCGTTACAGCGGATGCACTCCTCCCACATGCGGTGGGAACGGAGCGCGAGGTTGTCCGGTTACGGATGCGGGTCGTCGTGCGCGTCGTGCACCGGCAGGACGCCCTTCGCCCACGGAGAGGGCCCCGCTTGCTCCTTCTCGGCTTCCTCCGCCTCGAGGGCCGCGGCGATCGCGGCGCGCTCGGCGTCGTCCGGTTCGGGTGTGATCTCGAGATTCACCGACATGGAGGCTAACGCTCGCGGCGTGTCGAGCCGATTAGAAAACCGTGGGACGGAAGCTCTCCACCCTCGCGGCGGCCGGGGTCGTCGCGGCTCTCCTCGCGGCCGCTGCCACGGGCTCGACCGCGGGCTCGTCTTCGCACCCGCCCAACTGGGCGAAACACGAGATCAAGACCGTCGTCGCGCACGGGCTCATGGGCGCGAGCAGCGTCAAGACGTTCCAGCCGAACGCGCCGCTGACCGTCCAGGCGCTCATCGACCTCGGAAGCAGCCTCGCGCAGGAGCTCGGGGCGCCGCACTCCGCCTCGCAGCAGCCGCCGCCCACGACGACGGGCGAAACGACCACCAGCACGACGACGACAACGACGCCGACTGGCTCGAACGGCGCGACGATGGCCAGTCTCGACCGCGAGCTCGTCACCTCGCTCGGGCTTCGCCCCCAGGCACGGCAGTTCAGGAAAGCCGCGATCGCCGCAGGGCTCAAGGTCCCGACCCGCTTCGGAACGGAGGTCATCGCGCGTCTCCTCGACCTTCGCATCAATCATCCGGCCGCTCAGGACTACCTCGAGCTGCGCCCGCAAGACACGGCGACGCGCGCCGAAGCCGCCTACTCCGCGGCGAAGATCCTCGGGTTCGGCTATCTCGCCGACAGCTGGCAGATCGCCGAGGTCAAGCAGCTCGCGGCCACCTTCTCGCTCCCGACGCTCACGAATTGGCAGCGGCGGATCCTCGACGTCGCGGTCTCGAAGATCGGAATGCCGTACGTCTGGGGAGGAACGAGCGACGGCACCGAGGCGCCGTTCGGCGTCCAGGCTCGCGGCGGCTACGACTGCTCCGGCTTCGTCTGGCGCGTCTACAAGCTCCAGAGCTACCCCGGCGAAGGCGACCTCGCCTCGGTGATCCAGGGGCGAACGACGTACACCATGAGCGTCGAGGTGCGCCGGTCGAAGCGGATCCGGTTTGCCAAGCTCCAGCCCGCCGACGTCATCTTCTTCGGCGCCAACGGGCCGCACTCGTCCGGCGGGCAGATCATCCACACAGGGATCTACCTCGGGAACGGATGGTTCATCCACTCGTCCGACGAGGGCGTCGCGCTCGCCCAGCTCACCGGCTGGTATCGCACCGAGTTCGCGTGGGGCCGCAGGCCGCTCCGCGAAGCCGGTCTCGAGCACTGACCGCTTCCGAAAAGGGGGATCTGGGGGCGGTTACCCCCTTCGGGTGATTCCTCGATTTCCGAACCGGCCACAGAATCAGTCCTACCTAGCGTCCTCGAACCAATCCCCTGGAGGAGAGAAATGCTGGAGTTGAAGTCCCGGATCGTGGTTCTCGCTGTAGTCGCTGCTGCGGCAGTGGCGGCAGTTCTCGGGAACTACGGCTGGATCAAGATCGCGCATCCATAGCGGCTCGCACGACCTCTGAGGGGAGGTTGCCGGTCAATGAATGGTCGGCTCTGTGGCGTAAGGGAGCCCAGTTGAAGGTAGGGACTGAGCTTCCTAAAAGAGTTCTCATCGTGGTCACCCCCGTCCTCGCGGCGGGGGTTTTCACGATTGGCTGGGCCGCGTATCGCTACGCGGGCCAGACACACACGCTCCGTGGCTTCGCTGAGCTCGCCGCGCTGCTCGCTGCGACGGCGCTCGCGGAGCGCTTTCCTGTGCCGGTCGAGGGAATGGGAGCCGGCGGCGTCACCGTCGGCTTCGTCTTCTCCGTCGCCTCGATCGTCCTGCTCGGCTGGCCGGCCGCCGTCCTCGTCGTCGCCGTCGGGCCGACCGTTACGCACCTGATAGGTCGCCGCCCGCCCGTACGGGTCGCCTACAACGGCTCGATGTTCGCCCTATCGGCGCTCGCTGCCGGCGCCGTCATCGACCAGATCCACGGCAGCTCGGCCACGCTCGTCGTCGCGCGGGTGGTCGTCGCGGCGTTCGTCTACTACTGGATCGTCAACCTCGCCCTCATCAGCGCCGTCCTCGCGGCGTCCTCCGGCAGGCGGTACCTCGAGGTCGCGAGGGAGAACCTCGTCCAGACGAGCGCGCCGTTCGCGCTCATGAGCTCCGCAGTGCTCATTCTCTGCATCCTTTGGCAGCGGACGCCGCTCCTCGCCCTCGCCCTCGCCGGACCGCTCCTCGCGATCGGGCTCTACCAGCGCTCGACGTTCCAGGCGATGCAGGCGATGCGCCTCGCCCTCACCGATCCGCTCACGGGCCTCGGCAATCACCGGAGCTTCCACGAGCGGCTGCAGCGTGAGCTCGTCCTGGCGGAGCAGGCCGGCACCCCGGTTGCGCTTTGCCTGTTCGACCTCGACGACCTCAAGCACATCAACGACCAGCACGGCCATCCGATGGGCGACGCGGTGCTCAGCCAGGTCGCATCGCGGCTGCGACAGGGCGGCGAGGCGTTCCGTCTCGGGGGCGACGAGTTCGCCGTCCTCTTGCCGAGGCACGACGAGCGCGCGGCGAGCGCGGTGGCGCGGTCGATCGTCGAGCGCATTGCGGCGCTGCGGATCGAGGGGATCGACGAAGTGACCGTCAGCGGCGGCGTAGCGACCTTCCCGACGCACGGCGCCGGGCGCGACGAGCTGATCCGGCTCGCAGACAGCGCCCTCTACTGGGCGAAGGAGGATGGCAAGAACCGCGTGCGCGCGTATGCGGCCGAGTCCTTCCTCCGCGCGAATCTCGAGCAGTTCGCCGACAGCCCCGACCGCGCGGCCCGCTACCGCGCCGCGGAGAGCCTCGCGCAGACGGTCGACGCGCGCGACGCCTACAACGGCCGTCACTCGCAGCGCGTCGGCGAGTACGCCGCCCGGATCGCCCGGCAGCTCGGCGCCGACGAGCCGACGATCGAGCTCATCCGCCTCGGAGGGAACCTGCACGATCTCGGCAAGCTCGCGATCCCGGAGGAACTGCTGCGCAAGCCGACCGCCCTCAGCGACGCCGAGCGGCTCGTGCTCGAACGCCATCCGCAGATCGGCTACCGGATGCTCGAGAGCCTGGGCGTCGACTCGGTGGCGGAGTGCGTCCTCCACCACCACGAACGGTGGGACGGCACCGGCTATCCGAACAAGATCGCCGGCGAGCAGATCCCGCTCGCGGCGCGGATCGTGTTCGTCGCCGACGCCTACGACGCCATGACCGCGGCGCGCGGCCCGACCCGCGGGCACGGCCCGCCGCGCTCCGAGGAGGAAGCGCTCGCGGAGCTCGAGCGCTGTGCGGGCACGCAGTTCGATCCACGCGTCGTCGAGGCGTTCGCGAAGGAGATGCGCTCCGCGCGCGACTCCAACGCCGCGGTCGCTTAGCTCGCGAGTGCTGCGCACTCGCTCGCTGGGTGGCGGAACTCCGCCGACCGGAGAGCGCGGTCTCCCGCGGCTCCGTGCGGAAGGCTGTGTTTGGACATCGTGGTGCGGGGCGGTTCGTTCGTGGCACGGCCGGTCGTGCGCCTGCGGCGCAGGAGCGGCAGCGCGCCTTCGTCGGGCCTCCGCGTAAGCCGGCTTCGCCTGGTCGTACGCTCCGGCCTTTTGCGGTTCGTCGACCGGGGCGCTTCAGGCCGCAGGCCCAATCCCCGCTACCCGGCGCGCGGCGAAGGCGCCCACCGCGGCGGGAAACGAGGTCTCAGCACGAAGGCGCGGAAGACCGCGCTCTTCCGCGCCCTAGTTCCTTAGCTCAGCGAGCAGTGCGCAGCACTCGCGAGCTACAAAGGGATGTTCCCGTGCTTGCGGCGCGGACGCGGCTCGGCCTTGCCGAGCGTCGTCTTCAGCGCGTCGATGAGCATCGGCCGCGTGCGCCGCGGTTCGATCACGTCGTCGACGTACCCGCGCTCAGCGGCGCTGTACGGGTTCGCGAAGCGCTCCTTGTACTCGGCGATCAGCTCCGGGCGCTCCTCCGGCGGCCGGTCGCGGTAGATGATGTTCACCGCGCCGTCGGGCCCCATCACAGCCACCTCCGCCGTCGGCCACGCGAAGTTGAAGTCGGCGCGAACGTGCTTCGAGCTCATGACGTCGTACGCGCCGCCGTACGCCTTCCGCGTGATCACGGTCAGCTTCGGCACGGTCGCCTCGCAGTACGCATAGAGGAGCTTCGCGCCGTGGCGGATGATCCCGCCCCACTCCTGCGCCGTCCCCGGCAGGAAGCCCGGCACGTCGACGAACGTCACGAGGGGGATGTTGAAGGCGTCACACGTCCGGACGAAGCGCGCTGCCTTGTTCGATGAGTCGATGTCGAGGACTCCGGCGAGCGAGCGCGGCTGGTTGCCGACCAGTCCGACCGGATATCCACCGAGGCGGGCGAACCCGCAGACGATGTTCTCCGCCCAGCGTTGGCTCACCTCGAGGAACTCGCCGTCGTCGACGACGCGGCGGATCACGTCGAGCATGTCGTACGGCTTGTTCGGGTTGTCGGGGATGAGCGTGTCGAGCTCGGGATCCTCGCGGTCGACGGGGTCGGTCGGCGCGCTCCACTCCGGCTGCGAGGCGTTGTTCTGCGGCAGGAAGCTGAGGAGGTAGCGCGCGTCCTCGAGGCATGACTCCTCGTCGGGGGCCGTGAACTGTGCGACTCCCGACTTCGACGCGTGCGTCGCCGCGCCGCCGAGCTCCTCGAACGTGACCTCCTCCCCCGTCACCGTCTTCACGACGTCGGGCCCGGTGATGAACATGTACGACGAGCCCTCGACCATGAAGATGAAGTCAGTCATCGCGGGCGAGTAGACGGCGCCGCCCGCGCACGGCCCCATGATCAGCGAGAGCTGCGGCACGACGCCCGACGCCTGGACGTTGCGCCAGAAGATCTCCGCGTAGCCGGCGAGCGAGACGACGCCTTCCTGGATCCGCGCGCCGCCGGAGTCGTTGATCCCGATCACGGGGCAGCCGTACTTCACGGCCATGTCCATGACCTTGCAGATCTTCTCCGCGAAGACCTCGCTCAGGGAACCGCCGAAGACCGTGAAGTCCTGGGAGAAAAGGAAGACCTTCCGCCCGAAGACGGTGCCGTAGCCCGTGACGACCGCGTCGCCGTACGGGCGCTTCTCGCGCATCCCGAACTCGACCTCGCGGTGGCGGACGTAACGGTCGAGCTCGACGAACGAGCCGGGGTCGCAGAGCTTCTCGGCGCGCTCGCGCGCGAGGAGGCGACCATCGTCGCGACGCTTCGCGACGGCCTTCTCGCTGCCCGCGTGGAGCGCCTGCTCGCGCAGCTCCTCGAGCCACGCAAGCTTGCCTGCCGTCGTTTCGTGACTCTCGGGCACCTCCCCGGAGCCTAACGTTCGCGGATCGTGCGGCATCGGTTACCTCCCGCGCTGCGGTTGCGGTCATTTGCGCTGCTCTGGACGGCGTCGCTGACGACGGGTCTCGCGTCGCAGATGATCGTGGTCGCGATCGGCGTGCAGGTCTACTACTTGCACCACAACGTGTTCGACCTCGGACTGGTCGGCCTCGCGGAGTTCGTGCCGCTTCCCATCCTCGCGCTGCCCGCCGGCGCGCTCGCCGATCGCGCGTCACGGCGTGTGATCGCGGCTGTCGCCGGTGCGCTCAACGTCTGCATCGCCGCCGTCCTGCTCGCGATCACCGTCATCGGGACCGGCTCGATCTGGCCATATCTCGGAGTGGGCGTGCTGGCGGGGACGATGACGGCGATCGGATCGCCCGCATCGCGAGCTCTGACGCCGGAGCTCGTCCCCGGCGAGCTGCTGCAGGGAGCGATCGCGCTGCGCAACGTCGCCGGCCAGATCGGCGTCGTCGTCGGCCCGGCGATCGGCGGGGTCATCTACTACGCAGCGCCGGCAGCGGTATACGCGGTCGCGGCCGTTCTGCTGACCGCCGCCTTCCTTGCGTTCGTCGCCTTGCCGCCGACGATCACGCGTAACGAGGAGCCCGTGAACTGGGAGAACCTCGTCGCCGGGGTGAACTTCATCGTCCGGACGAGGACGATCCTCGGCGTCGTCCTCCTCGACCTCTTCGGTGTCCTGCTCGGTGACCCGATCGCGCTCGCGCCGGTTTTTGCGACGACGATTCTCCACGGCGGGTCGATCGTGCTCGGCGCTCTGCGGGCCTCCATGTCGGTCGGCGCCCTGCTCGCCGCGTATCTCATCTCGCGCAAGCCGTTGCAGTGGCCCGCCGGCCCGACGATGCTCGTGGTCGTCGCGAGCTTCGGTGTCTCGACGATCGTGTTCGGGATCTCGAGGTGGTTGCCGCTCTCCCTCGCGGCGCTCTTCGTCAGTGGCTTCGTCGACATGGTGAGCGTGAACATCCGCGCGACGATGCTCGCGGTGATCACGCCCATGCGGCTGCAGGGTCGGGTGAACGCGGTGGAGTTTGTCTTCATCAGCGCGTCGAACGAGCTCGGCGCGTTCGAAGCGGGCGGCGTGGCGGCGCTGATCGGAACCGTGCGCGCGGTCGTGCTCGGCGGCGCGCTGATGATCGGGATCGCCGGCTCGTGGCGGAAGCTCTTCCCCGAGCTCTCGCGGGTCGGGAAGCTCGAGGATCTCGAACCCGCATCGGTATAGGCTCGCCGCATGGCGGAGCAGCTTGATCGCTCGACCCAGTGGCCGTACGACCGCGGCGAGGTCGGCGCGTTCTTCTACCAGCGGTACGGAAGCCCGACCGTCGCGGCGGCGGAGGCAGAGCTTGGCGCGCTCGACGGCGGCACGGCGCTGCTCTTTCCGTCCGGCGCAGGCGCGACGACGGCGCTCGTCCTCTCGCTCCTCCAGCCGGGCGACACGATCGCGCTCGCGGAGGGCGGCTACTACGGGACGGGAAAGACGTTCGAGGCGCTCGGCCGCTGGGGGCTGCGCGTCGTCGAGTTCGACCAGACGGGCGCACCGCCCGAAGCCGCCGACCTGATCTGGCTCGAGGCACCGTCGAACCCGTTCCTCACGATGCCCGACCTCGAGGCCGCCGCCGCGCACCCGGCGCGCGTGGTCGTCGACGCGACTGCCGCGACGCCGATCCACCTCCGGCCGCTCGAGCACCGCGCGGACTTCGTCGTGCACAGCGCGACGAAGTACCTCGCCGGCCACGGCGACGCGCTCCTCGGCGTCGTCGTCTGCCGCGATCCCGCCGCCGCGGAGCAGCTGCTCGAGTTCCGCGGCCGCACGGGGATCGTCGCCGCGCCCGATCCCGCCTGGCTCCTGCTGCGCGGGTTGAAGACGCTCGAGCTCCGCGTGCGCAGGCAGTCGGAGAGCGCCGCGCTGCTCGCCGCGCGGTTGCGGGACCACTGGAGCGTGCAGACGGTTCGCTATCCCGGCTTCGGCGGCCTCCTCTCCTTCGACGTCGACGACGGGGAGAAGGCCCGAGCCGTCGAGACGTCCACGCGCGTGATCGTCAACGCGACGTCGCTCGGCGGCGTCACGAGCCTCATCGAGGCCCGCCACCGCTGGGAGGGCGACCGCGTCCCGCCGGGCCTCCTGCGACTCAGCGTCGGCGTCGAGGACCCGGAAGTCCTCTGGTCCGACCTCGAGCAGGCGCTCGGCTCGCCGTAGAGGGTTGAGCCGCCAGGGCGGGCGGGTAGGCGATCAGAACGCATGCCCAGCCCGTTCCGCATCCTCGTCGCGGAGGACGACCGTTCAGCGCTGGAGGCAATCGCCGTACTCCTCGAGCAGGACGGCCGCTTCGCCGTTTCCGGACGCGCAGGCAACGGTCTCGAGGCACTCAACCTCGCGAAGCGCCTGAAGCCCGACGCGGTCGTGATGGACATCGAGATGCCGGTGCTCGACGGCGTCGAGGCGACGCGCCAGCTCCGCGAGCGCCGGCCCGATCTGCCGATCGTCGCGATCAGCGGCCACGACTACGAGGAGCGCGTGCTCGAGATCCGCAACGCCGGCGCGCACGACTATGTCCGGAAGGCGCGGCTCGCGACCGAGCTTCCGCGTGTCCTCGCCGCCGTGCTCGGCGCAGCGGCAGAATCCCAAGGTGGAAACGAGGCGCACGACGAAGCAGCGGATCCTCGCCGCGGTACGTGAGATCTGTCTCGGGCTGCCGGAGACGAGCGAACGGCTGTCGCACGGCGCGCCGACCTTCTTCGTCCGCGAGAAGCGATCTTTCGCGACCGTTTCGGACAACCACCACGGCGACGGCCGCTTCGCCCTCGTCTGCGCCGCGCCGGACGGCCTGCAGGCAGCGCTCGTCGGGGCCGATCCCGAACGCTTCTACGTGCCGCCGTACGTCGGCCACCGCGGCTGGATCGGAGTCCGCCTCGACCGCGGTTTCGACCGCGACGAGATCGCGGGCATCCTCGAGGACGCCTTCGCCGAGGTCGCGCCCGCGCGTCTGTTGCCGACCGAGTGAGCCTGAACCTCTAAGCCGGAGGTCGGACTCGAACCGACGGCCACCTCATTACAAGTGAGGTGCTCTACCAGCTGAGCTACTCCGGCGCGCGAGGGCCAGCGTACCGGCGGAGTTCAGGAACTCCTATAGGAGGACTTCGCGGTCCTTCTGGTGCGCGATGATCTTCCGCTTCACCCGCTGGAGCGCGTTGTCGATCGTCTTCGTGTCGCAGCCGAGCGCGACGGCCATGTCCTCGTACGACGAGCCCTCGAGATAGAGCTTCAGCGCGTCGGCCTCGAGCGGCGAGAGGCCGGTACCGAGGCTGCCGACGAGGCTCTGCAGCTCCTCCGTGGAGATGACGACCATCGGCGGCTCCTGCACCGCCGGGCCGGGAAGCGCGTCGCCGAGCGAGCACTCGCCCTCGCCGTCCTGGCCCGCAGGCGTGTGGCTGAACGAGATGTACGTGTTGAGCGGGGCGTGCTTGAAGCGGGTGGCGGTCTTGATCGCGGTGATGATCTGCCGCGTCACGCAGAGCTCCGCGAAGCTGCGGAACGACGTCTCCTTGTCGGTGCGGAAGTCGCGCACCGCCTTGTACAGGCCGACGAGGCCCTCCTGCAGGAGGTCGTCGTTGTCGCCGCCGGCGAGGAAGTACGAGCTCGCCTTCAGCCGGACGAAGCCCGTGTAGCGACGGATCAGGGCGTCCATCGCGACGCCGTCACCGTTCCTCGCCTTCAGGACGAGCTGGAGATCCTCTAGCTCTCGTTGAGCTTTCTGCGGCGAATACGCTCTCGCGGCACGCGCAAGCATGGCCTCTCCCGGAGTCGCCAGGGCTAACCCTCACCCTGTGGTTGAGGGGAAGCTAGCAGCTGGACCAAGCTTTTACAAGTCCACTTGCTCTGGACCCAGCTTGAGTGAATCTTGGCAGGGACCGCCTACGCTACTGCCCGCGACGCAGTCGCTCTAGCTTGCTCAGGGTTTCGGCGTCGAGCTTGTCGCGGAGGTCGCCGCGCACGACGTCCGGTGGAGTGGGCGCCGAGTACTCGGCGAGGAACGTCTGTGAGCCGAACTTCCGCACCTCGATTCCCATCGTCGAACGCACGGCGGCGTCGGAGGAGACGATCGCGACCTGCTCGCGGCCCCGGTTTTCGACTGCGAGACGCTCGAGCAGCGTGTCGGCGTCTTTCGCCCACCGCACCGAGAGCGGGCCGAACTCCTCGTCGATTCCCTCGCCGTCGAAGACGAGGATCCCGCGCGCACCCTGCGCCGCGACCCAACTCGCGAGAAGGTCGCGCAACTCCTCCGGCGAACCAAAACCGCCCGCGTGGAGGACGTTGAAGCCGTCGAAGAGGTAAAGCGTGGGCTCGGCCATGCCGCGACTATTGCGAGCTCTGCAGTACTCGCCCCTGCTTTGTCCTGTAGAGACAGTAGAAATGCCCGCGAGGGAAGGCTTTGAAATGAACGGTCCCCGTGTCCGGCGGAAACCCGCGAGCACCTATGCAGCCGTCGCGCAGGAGATTGACATTCAGGTGCCACGCGTAGACCGCGGCGACGACGAGTACGAGTACGCAGACCAAGAACGTGCGAGCGGCGATGCTCACGTAGAGACCTCCCGCTGGCGCCTGGCCTCGTAGAGCAGCAGGGCGGCGGCGACGCTGACGTTGAGCGACTCGACGCGTCCGAGCTGCGGAATCGAGACCTCGATATCGCAGGCTTTCCGCACGAGCGGCCGCAACCCTTTGCCCTCCGCTCCGAGCGCGAAGGCTATTCCGCCCGCGAGATCGGACTTCCACATTTGCGTCCCTGACTGGCCGACCGCGCCGGCGATCCAGAGGTCGCCGCGCTTGATCTCGGTGAGATAGCGCGCGAGGTTCGTCACAACCGCCACTGGGACGTGCTCGACCGCGCCGGCAGACGCTCGGCAAACGGCCGGCGTCACATGCGCCGAGCCGTGCGCGGTCACAATCACTCCGCTGGCCCCTGCCCCCTCCGCGCTGCGCAGCACCGCGCCGAGGTTGCGCGGGTCGCTGACCTGGTCGAGACACGCGAGGAGCGGGGCCTCACCGCCGGCGAGCTCGAACGCGTCGGCGTAGCGAAACGGCTCGCACCACGCGACGACGCCCTGATGGTCTCGCGTGCCGGCGGCGTCGGAGAGGTCGCGCTCGAGCCTCGTCTGCACGCGCGGCTTCTCGACCTCACGCAGCCACTCCTCCGACTTGAGCGCGTTCTCGCTCGCCCAGAGCTCGAGCACCTCGCGCCGCCCGCGCAGAGCTTCGCGCACCGGCCTCCTGCCGTAGACAAGATCGCGCGTCACTTCGGGACGAGCTGGAAACCGCCGTCAACGTCCCGCACGCTCCAGCCGGCCTCCTCGATCTCGTCGCGCAGGCGATCCGCTTCACCGAAGTCCTTCGCCTCGCGCGCGGCGACGCGCTGCTCGGCGAGCGCGACGAGCTCGGCCGGCGCATCTTCCCGCTCGGCGATCGACTCGAGGCCGAAGATGGCGAACGCGCGCCGCAGCAACTCGTGGTCGCGCCAGCCGTGGAGGACAGCGAGCGCCTCGGGCGTGTTGAAGTCGTCCTCGAGGGCCGCCTCGAAGTCCGCCCACTCCCCGACCGGCTCGCTCGGCGAGCGGAACACGTTGCGGAACGTCTCGAGCTGTGCGCGCGCCTGCTCGAGCGTTCCCTGATTGAAATCGAGCGGCTTCCGCCACTGCCCGGAGAGGAGGAGCATGAGAGCGACCTCGCGCCCCCACTCGTCGATGACGCCGCGAATGGTCATGTCGTTGCCGACCGACTTGGACATCTTCTCGCCGCCGCGGGTGAGCATCCCGTTGTGCATCCAGAGCCGCGCGAATTCGTGCCCGAGCGCGAGCGACTGTGCGAGCTCGTTTTCGTGATGAGGGAAGACGAGGTCGAGCCCGCCGCCGTGGATCTCGAACGCCGGTCCGAAGGCGTCCTCGGCCATGACCGAGCACTCGATGTGCCAGCCCGGCCGGCCCGGCCCCCACGGCGAGTCCCAGGACGTGTCCTCGCCCGGCTTCGTCGCCTTCCAGAGGGCGAAGTCCTGCGGCGCGCGCTTGAGCGTGCTGTCCTCCTCCGGCTCCATGTGCTCCACCTTCTGGCCCGAGAGACGCCCGTAGCCGGGGTCGCTCGCGACGCTGAAATACACGTCGCCGCCGGCTTCGTAGGCGCGCTCGGCCGCGACGAGCTTCTCGATGAAGCTCACGATGGACGGAACCGACTCCGTGGCCTTCGGCAGCCCGTCGGGCATGCCGAGACCGAGATCGCGCGTGTCCTGGAGATACCACTCCGTGGCTTGCGCGGCGAGCTCGGCGCTCGCGCCCGGGGCCGCGTCGTAGATCTTGTCGTTGATGTCCGTGATGTTGTGGACGAGCGTCGCCGCGTAGCCACGCTGGCGGAGCCACGCGCGCAGCCACATCCCGAGCGCGAACGGCCGCGCATTGCCGATATGGGCGCGCTGGTAGACGGTCGGGCCGCAGAAGTACATCCGGATCGGCCCGGGCGGAGGCGGCAGCTCCTCGAGTTGCCGCGACAGGGTGTTGTAGAGCCTCACCTCTCTAGCCTAGAGAGCAGCTCGTCTCGTGGCAGCGCTGCGATCACCGCGGCGAGCTCGGGGCCGCGCTCGGCGCCTGTGAGCGCGAGGCGGAGCGCCTTGAGGTCACCGCCGACAGCCTTCAGCTCCCGCACGATCGACTTCGGCTCCGTTCCCGCCTCGACGAGGTCGCGAAAGCGCTCGAGCGTCTCGGGCGCGTCGACCTGCGCCGGCTGCGGCTCGAGGACGAGCGTGGCGTACTCCCTTGCTTCGCGGAGATCGCGTGCGCCCCGGAGTACCGGCGCGACGGAGACGGGAACGCCGACGCGCTCCGCGAGATCCTCGTCCGACAACGCGCCGAGCGTCTCGATCGAGAGGCGTCGCAGGCGCGGCAGGTCGAGCCGGACGTCGTGCTTCGGCACGCCGAGCTCCTCGAGGTACGCGCGCACCGCCTCCGCCGGGATGCCGGACTCGCGCAGCGACGCGACCGTCGAGCCTTCGGCGCGCTTCGAGAGCTTCCGCCCGTCGTCGCCGAGGATCAGGCCGTGGTGGACGAACTCCGGCGGCGTCGCGCCGAGCGCCGCGAACAGGCGCCGGTGCACCGCCTCATTCGGCCGGTGGTCGTTGCCGCGGACGATGTGCGTGATGCCGAAATCGATGTCGTCGACGACCGTCGCGAGCTGGTACGTCGGCGAGCCGTCCTCCCGCAGGAGCGTGATGCCCTCGAAGCGGTCGCCGAGCGGTGCTCCCACCTCGCGATGCCTGTCGGCCCGGTCGCTCTGCCGCACCGGGCCTTTGTCCCAGGCGATCTCCAGCCACTCGAGGTCGGCGACGATCGCCTCCTCTCCGCCCGCCACGTTCCGTGCGGGGTCGGTGTCGTCGATGCGCAGGAGCATCCAGTCGCCGAGCCGGCGGTTCGCCACCGCGCTGAGCGCGTTGCCGACGTGGAGCGAGCCCGTCGGGCTCGGCGCGAAACGGACTCTGACCTCCATCCGCCGAGTGTAAGCTGCGCCCGCAATGGACTCCTGGCGCGCAACAGTTCTCCGCCAGAACGGCTAGTCCGCCGCTTCCCACTTCAGCGTCCTAGGGAAGCGGCGAGACGCGACGCGTTTCGCCCCGACATGTGGAGGTGTACGTCGCGATGCCTATGCCCCATCGCACCTATCAGCAGGTGATCAAGCGCCGTCTCGTCGGCAAGGAAGGCGCGGAGCGGATTCGCGAGCTCCGCGCGATCCTCGGAGAGCTGCCCGGCTACCGGAACGGGCCGTACGCCGACCTGCGCAAGTGGGTCGAGAACGAGCTCGATGCGACGCGAACGCGGAAGCGCACCGTCCACCGCGACTCGATCGCGGTTCGGCGGGAGGGCGCCGCGCAGATCGCGTTCGTCGGGCCGCCGAACGCGGGGAAGTCGTCGCTGCTCCAGGCGCTCTCGGCAATCCAGATCCGCACCGGCGACTACGCGTTCACGACGACGCGACCGGTCGCTGCGACGACGCGGCTCGGCGGCGTTCTCGTCCAGCTCGTGGAGATCCCCGGGCTGATCGAGGGAGCCGCGGACGACCGCGGCGGCGGCAGGTCGCTGCTCGGCGTGCTCCGCAACGCCGACGCGATCCTCTGGTGCCACGCCTGCGACCGTCCGCTCTGCGAGATCGAGACGATTCGCGCCGAAGTCGCCGCGGCCGGGATCGACCTCCCCGGCGTCCTCGCGGCGACGAAGTGCGACGAGGCGACGCCGCACGAGCATCCGGAGCTGCGTGTTGTGCCTGTCTCCGTTCTCGACGACGCGAGCCTCGACCGGCTCCGCAACGAGCTGTGGGCGCTGACCGGGCTGATCCGCGTCCACCTCCGTGACGGCGGCGACCCGGTCGCGCTCGAACCGCCCGTCACCGTCCTCGACGTCGCGGACACGATCCACCACGAGCTCCGCGACCGCTGCCTCGGCGCCCGGATCTGGGGACCGTCGGCGCGGTTCGACGGACAGCAGGTCGGGCGAGAGCATGAGCTGCGGGACGGCGACACGGTGGAGGTGCTCTCGCGTTAGCGCGCGGCGTGTGGCGAGCTCGCGAGCGATCCACTCGTCCCGGCTCCGCTGTACGATCGCGCTTCCCGTGGATCGTCCAACTCCCGGCCCTTCCCGCCCCTTCGCCGCTGCGGGGTCAGCAGCCGGTGTCGCGGCGTGACGCACGATCCCGGGGACTGACGGTGGAGGCGGAGCTTCTCGCCTGGTTTCGCGAGCACGGACGCGACCTCCCGTGGCGGCGGACGCGCGACCCGTACGCGATCCTCGTCAGCGAGGTGATGGCGCAGCAAACCCAGCTCGAGCGCGTACTGCCGCGCTGGGAGCGGTGGATGGAGCGCTGGCCGACGGTCGAGTCGCTCGCGGCTGCGCCCACGGCGGCTGTGATCCGCGAGTGGCAGGGGCTCGGCTACAACCGCCGAGCGCTCGCGATCCACGAGGCCGCTCGCCGGGTCGCGGCGCACGGCTGGCCCGACGACCTGACGGAGCTGCCCGGCGTCGGCCGCTACACCGCCGATGCCGTGGCGCGCTTCGCGTTCGAGCGGGATGTCCTCCCCGTCGACGTCAACGTGCGGCGTGTCTCGGAGCGGACGGGCCACGCATTTTCGCCCGCCGCCGCACAGGCGCTGATGGATCTCGGCAAGAGCGTCTGCCTCGCGCGAGTGCCGCGCTGCGGCGTCTGTCCACTTGCCGCGGCTTGTCCGTCGCGCGGCGCGCGGTTCGCGCCGGCACGACGGCAAGGGCCGTACGAAGGCTCGTTCCGCCAGCGCCGGGCCGAAGCTCTTCGCACGGTGCTCGCGGGTGGGCAGCCAGACGACGGCGAAGCGGTTGCGGCGCTCGCGCGCGACGGCCTCGTCCGCGTGCGCGACGGAGTCGCCGCGCTACCATCGACGCCGTGATCGCCGACATCGTCACGCTCCTCATCCCGCTCTGGATCCTGCTCGGGCTCATCGCCCTGCTCATCGTCCTCGGGCTGCTGGGACGCATCCAGAACGGGCGCTTTTTGAAGCCGGTGGTCTTACTCCTGATGAAGGTGCCGCTCTTCAAGCGGTGGATCGAGAAAGGCTCGCGGGCGGCGATGGAGCGGACGAACCCCGAGCTCGCGAGTGCAATGCGGAAGCTCGAGCCGCACCAGAAGCATCTCAACGACCCAGTGCGAGCCCAGAAGGCGATGTCGCGGCTGACGAAGCAGGAGCGTGCCGCCCTGCTCGCCATGCAGGATGAGCAGGGAACCGTGCCGGACGAGGCGACGAACCGCCAGATGCGCCGGCAGCTCGAAAAGCAGCGCAAGCGCGGCCGCTAGAGCACGTGGCTGGAGGCTGCGTTCACGAGGCCTTCGAAGTCGACTGAGCCGAAGTTCGAGGTGTCGACCTTGATCGTCTCGCTCGCTCGCGATCCGCTCGGCAAGCGTGCTCTTGCCGCTCGCCGGCGGGCCGGTGACGAGAATGATCGGAGTCGGGCTCACACCGCGTGGCGAACCCAGACGTTGGGCTCGACGTACAGGCCGCGGCCGTTCTTGAAGTGGACCGGGACGAGCGCGCCGGGCACGACGTAGTCGCCGTCGTCCGGGAAGCTCATTCCCGTCCACTCCTCCCACTCCGCGCGTGTGCCGGCGATCGTCATCGAGCGTGGCGCGCTCCCGAGCATCTCGCCTCCGAGCCGCTCGTGCGTTCGCAGCCACGGGTCGTACGGGAGGCCGTCGCTACGCCGCCAGGCTGCGTAGCGCTGGATCGGGGTGAGCGGATAGCGCTCCTTCCATGTCGGCCGCACCGGCGCGACGAGAAGGTCGAGACCATGCCCGGCCGCGACGGACCCGAGCCGGCGGAGAATCGCCTCGGCAATCCCGCGGCCCCGGTACTCCGGAGCGAGGCCTGCGACGACTGCGCAGAGGGCGGTCGGCGGGCCCTCGACCCCGTCTGTCAGCGCCCAGTTGAGGCCGCGCGGCGACGGCGCGTCCTCGTCCCATGCAACGGGAACGCTGCACGCGTACCCGATTGCCCTGCGCGGCTGCTCCTCGCGGTCGACGACCCAGAGCTGGAAGTCGGGATATACGTCGTAGAGCTTCGGCCAGAACGCCTGGACGACGCTGTCATGCGACATGAACTCGGGCCAGAGGTCGCCCAGCGTGCCGCGCAGGCGCGGCCGCTCGAGGTGGGTGACGAGCGCAAGCTTCATCGCTGCAGGAGGGCGACGGCCTGCGCGGCGAGACCCTCGCGGCGGCCCGTGAACCCGAGGCCGTCGGTCGTCGTCGCGCGCACGGCGACGAGTTCCGGCGTGACACCGAGCGCGCCGGCGAGACGCTCGCGCATCGCATCGCGGTGAGGCGCAAGCCGCGGCTCCTCTCCGATGAGCACGACGTCGGCGTTTGCGAGCTCCCAGCCGCCGGCGGCGACGCGCTCCCACGCACGGGCGAGGAGGTCGACCGAGTCGGCGCCCGCCAGCGCCGGGTCGTCGGAGGAGAAGAGCGCGCCGATGTCCTCGAGGCCCGCCGCGCCGAGGACGGCGTCCGTGAGCGCGTGCGCGAGCACGTCGCCGTCGGAGTGCCCGGCGAGGCCGCGGGGATGGTCGATGCGAACGCCGCCGAGCACGAGCGGAACGCCGTCCTCGAATGCATGCGCGTCGAAGCCGCTCCCAACCCGAAACTCCGTCATCCGAGCGGCTCCAACGTGCGTGTCCGCCCGGCGAAGACGCAGACCGTGTCGCGGCCCGTTGAGCGCGCAAGCTCGAGCGCGCGATCGAAGTCCTCGCCGACGAGCGCTGGCTCGTGCGCGTCGGACGCAAGCGTCACGGGCGCAACCGACATGCGCAAGAGCCGGGGATCGGGGTAGAGCTCCCCCACCGGCTTGCGGAGACCCGCCGTGGAGATCTCGAGCGCAACGCCTCCGTCGTCGACCGCGCATGCGAGCTCCTCGTACCTCTCGTCCAACCCTCCCACACCGAAGATCTTCGCGAGATCCGGGTGCGAGAGCACGTCGAAGTGCCCACTGCGTGCAGCCGCGGAAAGCTCCTCGACGTAGCGCCGCCATACCTCGTCTTCCGGCCACTTGGCCCAAGCGCCCGCCTCTGCACCGGAATCGACGCCGTGCTCCCCGTACAGCCAGTGGACGGAGCCGAGCAGGTAGTCCCACGGATACGGCGCGAGCGTCTCCGCAAGCTCGCCGGCGTGCTCGCCGAGCCAGTCGACCTCGAGCCCGAGCTTCACCGGCAAACCGCGCCGCTTCGCCTCCACCACCGCGTCGACGTAGGTGTCGAGGTCGTGCTCGCAGCGGTCTGTCTGGTAGGGAATCCGCCAGAAGTCGCGCGTCTGCCGGAAGTAGTAGACGTGCTCGGTGAAGCCGATCTCGTCGACGCCGCGCTCCGCAGCGCGCTCGGCGAAACGCTCGGCGGAGTCCACGGTGAACGCGATCTCGCTGGCCGCGTCGCGAAGGTGCATGTGGTAATCGACAATCACTGGAGCATCTCCGCGACGCGCTCGAGATCGGCCGCCGTCGTGACCTTCAAGAGCCGCGGGTCTCCCGGGACGACCTTCACGCGCCCTCCCGCTGCCTCGACGTGCCCGGCGCAATCGGTCGCTTGTGACAAGTTGTCACTAAGTAGGCCGCGCCGGAGAGCGTCGGCGGCGAAAGCTTGAGGGGTCTGGACGGCCCACAGCCCCTCGCGTGGGACCGTCTCCTCGACACCGCCGTCCCCGCCGACTCGCTTGAGCGTGTCGCCGACGGGCAGGCCCGGCACAGCGCCGTCCCAGCCTTCCGACAGCGGCGCAAGGACACGCTCGATGACGTCGTCGGTGACGAGCGGACGCGCGGCGTCGTGCACGAGGATCACGAGCGCATCATCGGCCACGTCGGCGAGGCCGGCGCGAACGGAGTCGCTCCGTTCCTCTCCACCCGGCACGCAGGCACGCACCTTGCCGCAGCCCTCCTCCTCGGCGAGGAGGATCGCCGGCTCCTCCCATCCCGGCGGCGCGACGAGGACGATCGCGTCGACCCACGGGCACGCGTCGAGCCGGCGGAGCGGCTCGGCGAGGAGCGGCTCCTCACCGAGGTTCGCGAACGCCTTGGGCCGGTCCAGGCCGAGACGTTCTCCCCGCCCGGCGGCGACGAGGATCGCCCAGACGGACATACTCAGCCCGGCATGCCGAACCCGCCTAAGCGGTTGCGGCCGCGGCGGCCTTCTTCTTCGGCGCCGCCTTCTTCCGCGGCGGCGGGCCGTCGGACGCGAGCACGCCCTCGAGCCACTCGGCGCACGTGTCCTCGTCCATGCCCTTGCAGTACATGAGCTCGGAGGCGAGGATCTTCTTCGCCTTCACGAACATCTGCTTCTCGCCGGTGGACAGGCCCTTCTCGCGATCGCGGAGGGCGAGGTTCCGTACCACCTCGGCGAGCTCGAGGATGTCCCCGGTCTTCATCTTGTCGCGGTTGTGCTTGAAGCGCCGGTTCCAGTTCTTCGGCATCTCGGTGGAGATGCCGGTCAGCGCCTTGAGCACCGGAGCGATCTCCTTGTCGCCGATGACGCGCCTCAGGCCGACCTTCTCGCAGTTCTCGGACGGGACCTGAACGGTCATGTCGTTGTGGAGGATCTGGATGGTCAGATACTCGCGCTGCTCGCCGAGAACTTCGCGCTTTTCCTTCTTGACGACCGTCCCCGCACCATGGTGGGGATAGACCACCTTGTCGCCGACCTGATACAAGCCCGACCTCCCCTAACTGAGAAATATGCTCTTCCGTCACGAAAGCCGGCACGCTTCCGGGCGCCGGCCACGGTTTCAGATGGTAGCAGAAACGGCCTAGCTAAGCCAAATCTGCGTTGTCAGAGCGGGATTCAGCGCGTTCGAGGCCTGCTTTGACCGCGGCGCGCAGCGTCTCGGCGGCCTCGACAGTGATGCCGACCCGGTTCGGAGTTCCAGCCGGGGCGACGACTGCGGAGAGGCCGAACTTGGCGCACTCCTCGAGCCTGCGCTCGGCTTGCGCAGCCGGACGAAGCCGGCCGGTAAGACCGATCTCGCCGAAGGCGCCGCAACCGTCCTTGACGGGAACACGGCGCGCCGCGGAGGCGATCGCGAGCGCGATCGCGAGGTCGGCGCCCGGCTCGTCGATGCGGACGCCACCCGCCACGTTGACGAACACGTCAGCCTGGCCGAGTGGTACGCCCGCGTGGCGGGAGAGGACGGCAACGATCATCGCGAGCCGCTTCGGGTCGACGCCGGTCGCCACGCGCCGCGGCATCGCGAGCTCGCTCTGCGCGACGAGCGACTGGATCTCGAGCAGGATCGGCCGCGTCCCCTCGAGAGCGCACGCGACCGCGGCGCCGGGCTCGCCGGCAACCGTCTTGCCGAAGACCTCCGACGGATCGGGAACGCCCGACAGTCCTGCGCCGGTCATCTCGAAGACGCCGAGCTCGTTCGTCGACCCGAAGCGGTTCTTCACCGCGCGGAGGATGCGATGCGCGTGGTAGCGGTCACCCTCGAACTGGAGGACGCAGTCGACGAGGTGCTCGAGCACGCGCGGGCCGGCGACGGTGCCGTCCTTCGTCACGTGGCCGACGAGGATCGTGGCGATTCCGTACTCCTTCGCGACGCGCAAAAGCCGCCCCGCTGCTTCGCGAACCTGGCCGACACTGCCCGGCGCCGAGCCGAGGTCGGTCGCGTGGAGCGTTTGCACGGAGTCGATGACGCAGACGTCCGGCCGCTCGGCGCGCAGCGTCTCGCACACAGTCTCGAGCTCCGTCTCGGCGAGGATCTCGACTCGCTCGGCACCGCCGAGCCGCTCGGCGCGCAGCTTCACCTGCGCCACCGACTCCTCGCCGGTGACGAGGAGCGCGCGCCGCTCCACCGAGATCGCGGCGAGAGCGCTCAGCAACAGCGTCGACTTGCCGACGCCCGGCTCGCCTCCGAGCAGGACGAGCGACGCCGGGACGAGGCCGCCGCCGAGCACGCGGTCGAGCTCGGGAACGCCGGTCGAGATCCGCGCGGCTTCCTCCACCTGGACGTCGACGAGCCGCAGCAGCGGTTTCGGCGGCGCGGAAGCTACTGAGACCTGCCCGACGACTTCCTCGACGAGCGTGCCGAACGCGCTGCAACTCGGGCACTTGCCGAACCAGCGGCCGGCCGAGTAGCCGCACTCCGTGCAGGAGAACTGGACTGCCGGCTTCGGTTTCGCCATGGGAACAAGCGTACGGTCGCCCCCGGACGCGGCTGGTCAAGGAATGGGGCCGAATGCGTCACGGGGGTGCGGAAAAACCGCAAGACGGTTCGTGGCGAGCGCGGCTGCTGCTTCCACGGGCGGCGGCGACCATGCCACCCATGTCCACAAAAACGCCAAAGTCGAAGGAGGGGAATCTCATGAAGAGGTTCTTCGAAATCGGCGGAGTCGTCGCAGGCGTTGTCCTTATCGCTTTCGGCGTCGCCGCAATTGTGCTCGGGATCAACGGGAAGAACACCATCGCGAACGAGCTCAAGCAGCAGCAGATCGTCGGCACGCCCGACATGACCCCGAAGGGAATCGCGGCCGAGGTGACCTCCGCCAAGCTCAAGGATGTCGGTCCCGGCAAGGCGATCCCCCTGCCGACGTGCAGCGTCGCCAACCTTCCGGTCAACAACGGCAGCCGTGCGCGCTGCTTCGCCGAGTACATGAAGATCCACGCCCTCGAGTCGACCGGTGGCTACGTGTACGCCCAGATGGGCATCTACACGGCGGCGCCGAACACGCCGAAGTCGCAACTCATGCCGGGCGGCGGCACCAACAACACCATGTACGCCGCGCTCGACCCGACGACGCAGCAGCCCGTTCAGAACGGGACGCGCAACGTCTGGGTGACCGAGACGGCACTCACGGGTGCCCTCAACTCCTCCTACATGGCGGACCAGATGGCGAACTTCGGACTCGTCGTCGGAGCCGCGCTGCTCCTCTCGGGCTTCGGGTTCATGATCCTCGCCCTCGGCGGGGCGCTGGAGAACGAGTTCTGGTTCTTCAAGCGGAACGCCGTGAAGGACGCGAGCTCCGCGAAGGCGACACCGCTCAGCGTGTAGCGCTGCAGCCTCCCTTCCCCCAAGGGAGAAGCGAAGAGGGCGGCTTTCGGGCCGCCCTCTTCGTCATTCCGGCGGCTGTTACTCCTGTGGGGCCGGTGCGTCCGCGGAGTCGTCGGCGGATGCCGCGGGCTCCTCGGGCGGGACCGTCACCTTCTCGGGCGTGACCTCGCCCGGGATGAAGGTGATGTCGACCTCGTCGCCCGGCTCCCCGTCCTCGTTGTGCGTCCGCGCGACGAGAATCGTCGAGCCCGGCTCGAGCTCGCGGCCGAGCACGAAGTCGGCGAGCGGATCCTCGATCTCGCGCTGGATCGCGCGGCGCAGCGGCCGGGCGCCCATCGCGGGGTCGTAGCCCTTGTCGACGAGCAGCTCCTTCGCCTCGTCCGTGAGCTCGATCGTGACCTCGTGTATCGCCATCTGCTCGCGCAGGCGGTGAAGCTGGAGGTCGACGATGGAGAGAATCTCCTCCTTCGACAGCTTGTGGAAGACGATGATCTCGTCGATCCGGTTGATCAGCTCCGGGCGGAAGACCTTCTTCAGCTCGCCCATGACGCGGCTCTTCATCTCGTCGTACGAGAGGCCCTGCTCGTCGCCCATGGTGAAGCCGAAGCCCTGGTTCTTCGAGATCTGCCCCGCGCCGAGGTTCGAGGTCATGATCACGATCGTGTTGCGGAAGTCGACGCGGCGCCCCTGGGCGTCGGTCAGCTTTCCCTCCTCGAGGATCTGCAGGAGGATGTTGAACACGTCGGGATGCGCCTTCTCGATCTCGTCGAGGAGGAGCACCGAGTACGGCTTGCGCCGCACGGCCTCGGTGAGCTGGCCGCCTTCGTCGTACCCGATATAGCCGGGCGGCGAGCCGACGAGCCGGGACACGGAGTGCTTCTCCATGTACTCCGACATGTCGACCTGGATCATCGCGTCCTCGTCGCCGAACAGGAACTCGGCGAGGGTGCGGGCGAGCTCGGTCTTGCCGACGCCGGACGGCCCGAGGAAGATGAACGAACCGGTCGGCCGCTTCGGGTCCTTGATGCCGGCGCGCGCGCGGCGGATCGACTTGGCGACCGCGACGATCGCCTCCTCCTGGCCGATGACGCGCTTGTGCAGCTCCTCCTCCATGCGGACGAGCCGCGCTGACTCCGCCTCGGTGAGCTTGAAGACCGGGATGCCCGTCCACATCGAGACGATGTCGGCGATGTCCTCCTCGTCGACCTGCGGCTGCGCCTCCTGGTTCTCGGAGGTGCGCCACTGCTCCTCGAGCTCGCGCTTCTTCTGCGAGAGCTTCCGCTCCTTGTCGCGGAGGGAGGCGGCCTTCTCGAACTCCTGGTTCTCGATCGACGCTTCCTTCTCCTTGCGGACGCGCTCGATCTCGTCCTCGAGCTCGCGATAGCGCGGCGGCGCCGACATCGCCTTGATGCGGAGGCGCGACGCAGCCTCGTCGATGAGGTCGATCGCCTTGTCGGGCAGATGGCGGTCCTGGATGTAGCGGTCGCTGAGCTCGGCCGCAGCCTGCAGCGCATCGTCGGTGATCGTGACGCGGTGATGCGCCTCGTAGCGGTCGCGGAGGCCGCGGAGGATCTGTACCGAGTCGTCGACCGTCGGCTCCTCCACGCGCACCTGCTGGAAGCGGCGCTCGAGGGCGGCATCGCGCTCGAGGTACTTGCGGTACTCGTCGAGCGTCGTGGCGCCGATCGTCTGCAGCTCGCCGCGGGCGAGCGCCGGCTTGAGGATGGAGGCCGCGTCGATCGCGCCCTCGGCCGCGCCGGCCCCGACGAGATTGTGGAGCTCGTCGATGAACAGGACGATGTCGCCGCGCTGCTGGATCTCCTTCATGACCTTCTTCAGCCGCTCCTCGAACTCGCCGCGGTACTTCGAGCCGGCGACGAGGGCGGCGAGGTCGAGCGAATAGATCTGCTTGCCCTTGAGGATCTCGGGAACCTGGTTCGAGGAGATCCGCTGCGCGAGCCCTTCGACGATGGCCGTCTTGCCGACGCCCGGCTCGCCGATGAGGACGGGGTTGTTCTTCTGGCGGCGCGCGAGGATTTGCATGATCCGCTCGATCTCCGTCTGGCGGCCGACGACCGGGTCGAGCTTGCCCTCCTGCGCCTGCTTCGTGAAGTTCCGGCCGAACTGGTCGAGGAGCTTCGAGGACTTCGACTTCTCGCCGGCGGCTCCACCGCCCGCGCCCGCCTGGCGGCGGCCGGGGCCGGAGAGCATCCGGATGATCTCGTTGCGGATCTTCTCCGCGTCGGCGTCGAAGTCGAGCAGGATCCGGGCGGCGACGCCCTCGTTCTCGCGGACGAGGCCGAGCAGGATGTGCTCGGTGCCGATGTAGTTGTGGCCGAGAGACAGCGCCTCGCGCAGCGCGAGCTCGAGCACCTTCTTCGCGCGCGGCGTGAACGGGATCTGGCCGGTCGTGACCTCGTCGCCCTGGCCGACGATGCGCGCCACCTGCGCCCGCACTTCCTCCACCGTGATGTCGAGAGACTCGAGTACACGCGCCGCGAGACCCTCCTCCTCGCGGAGCAGTCCGAGCAGGATGTGCTCGGTGCCGATGTAGTTGTGCTTGAGCGCCCGCGCCTCGTCCTGGGCAAGGACGACGACCTGCCGGGCCCGTTCAGTGAAGCGTTCGAACAATTCCCTCGACTCTCCTTTCCAATGGCTACAACCGCAGACGGGCGGTCGAAGGTGCGGTCATCGTAGCCCACCCCCTGGATTGTGGAGAGTCGCGCTAAAGGGGGCTACTCGCCGTGACAGGACCCGGCATCCGCTCTAGGACATGTCCCGACGGGCCACGTCCGGTACCTGCTACCGGACGTGGCCGCGTTGGACATGTCGCGTTTAGGTGCGATGGCGCGCAAACCCGTTTGCGGAGGGAAGGCGCAAGCCTTCGCGACATGTCCGGTACCTGCTACCGAACGTGTCCGCGGCGTCACTCCATCGTGCGGAGCGCCGGGAAGAGGATCACGTCCCGGATCGAGTCGCGCCCGAGCAGAACCATGGCGAGCCGGTCGATGCCCAGGCCGAGCCCGCCCGTCGGCGGCATGCCGTATGAGAGCGCCTCGACGTAGTCGGGATCTCCCTGCTCAGCCTCGACATTGCCCCCGGCGCCCTCTGCCGCCTGCAGCGCGAACCGGGAGGCCTGCTCCTCGGCGTCGTTGAGCTCCGTGAACGCGTTGCCGAGTTCCATCCCGCCGACGTAGAACTCGAACCGCTCGACGATTTCCGGGTCGTCGTCGCGCGTGCGCGCGAACGGCGAGAGCTCGAGCGGGTAGTCGTGGAGGATCGTCGGCTCGACGAGGCGCGGCTCGATGTACGCGGTCACCGCCTTGTCGACGAGCTGCGACCACGTCTTGTCCTGGGAGACGTCGACGTCGCGCTCCTCGAGCCGGCCCTTGAGGTCGTCGTAGTCCTTTGTCCAGAGGTCGAGCTCCTTGAGCTCGTCGACGAGCCGGACGCGCTTCCACGGCGCCTTGAGGTCGAGCTCGTGCTCCTTGAACGTCACCTTCGTCGTGCCGAGCGTCGCGAGCGCAACGTGCTCGACGAGCGACTCCATGCGGCGCATCGTGTCCTCGTAGTCCGCGTACGCCTCGTACCACTCGAGCATCGTGAACTCGGGATTCCGCTTGTAGCTGACGCCCTCGTTGCGGAAGTCCTTGCCAATCTCGTAGACCTTCTCGAGCCCGCCGACGATGAGCCGCTTGAGGTAGAGCTCGGTCGCGATGCGGAGGTAGAGATCCTGGTCGAGGACGTTGTGGTGCGTGACGAACGGCTCGGCGAACGCGCCGCCGTAGCGCGGCTGGAGGATCGGCGTCTCGACCTCGATGAAGCCCTCCGAGTCGAGATAGGCGCGGATTGCGGCGACGATCTTCGCGCGGAGGACGAAGTCGTTCCGCACCTCGTCGTTCATGAGGAGGTCGAGGTAGCGCTTGCGATAGCGCTGCTCGATGTCGGTCAGGCCGTGGAACGTGTCGGGCAGCGACTCGCGGATGTGCGACAGAAGCTCGACGCCGTCGACCTGGAGCGACACCTCCCCGCGCCGCGACTTCGCGGGCGAGCCGGTGGCGCCGACGATGTCGCCGAGATGCAGCTCGAGCTCGCCCGTCCGCTCGACGGGGCAGATCAGCTGGATGCGGCCCGAGCGGTCGACGAGGTCGAGGAAGACGAGCTTCCCCATGTCACGGCGCGCCATGACGCGGCCCGCGAGGCGGCGCTTCGTCTCCGCGGTCGCGCCCGCGTCGAGCGGTTCCGCCTCGGCGCGGACGGCGGCGATCGTGTCGCGATCGCGAAAGTGCTTCGGGAGAGCCATGCCGCGCGAGTCTACGCGGCCTTGATCTCCATGATCTTGAACTTCTTCGCGCCCTTCGGCGTCGGCGCCTCGACGACGTCGCCCTTCTTGTGGCCCATGATGGCCTTGCCGACGGGCGACTCGTTCGAGAGCTTCATCTCCGTCGGGTTCGCTTCGGCCGAGCCGACGATGTGGTACTCGAACTGCTTGTTCGAGCCCATGTCCTTCAGCCTGACCTTCGTCCCGACCGAGACCTCGCCGGAGCGGATCTCCTTCTTCGTCACGACGCGGGCGTTCGCAAGCCGCTCCTCGAGCGTCGCGATGCGCGCCTCGAGGTAGGCCTGGTCGTTCTTCGCCGAGTCGTACTCGGCGTTTTCGGCGATGTCGCCGAACTCGCGCGCGACGCGGATGCGTTCGGCGACTTCGCGGCGGCCGGCCGTGGAGAGGTTCTCGATCTCGTCCTGAAGCTTCTTGTAGCCGTCCGGCGTGAGGATGACTTCCTTCAACTGTGTCCTCCTGGACCCAAGCAGAGAAATGGCCGCTGGCTACGCGCCCCGCGGCGGGGGCGGATGGTACCCCTCGCGGCAAGCGGTCGTCAAACACCAGCCGGATACCATCGACGGATGCCCGTGAAACTCCGGGAACCGTGGTCGCTCGGCGGGGTCGAGGTGCCGACGCGGATCGTGCTCGCGCCGATGGCGGGCGTCTCGATCCAGGCCTTCCGCCGCCAGGGGCGGCGCTTCGGCGCGGGACTCGTGTGCTCGGAGATGGTCTCCGCTGCCGGGATCGAGCACCGCAACGAGCGGACGTTCGGCTACCTGCGCGTCGCGGCGGACGAACATCCGCTCGCGATCCAGATCTTCGGCGCGGAGCCTGCGGCGATGGCGGAGGCCGCGCGGATGGTCGAGTCGGCCGGCGCGGACATCGTCGACATGAACTTCGGCTGCCCCGTCCGCAAGGTGACGAAGACGGGCGCCGGCGCGCACCTGATGGACGATCCCGAGCTCGCCGTGCGGGTCGTCGCGGCGGTCGTCAGCGCGGTCTCGGTGCCGGTCACGGTGAAGATGCGCCGCGGCGTCGAGAACGGCTCGCGCGCGTGTCTCGACCTCGGGCCGCGGCTCGTCGAGGCGGGAGCGGCGGGGCTGACCCTCCATCCGCGCAGTGCTGCCCAGATGTACACCGGGACGGCGGATCACTCGCTGACGGCCGAGCTCGTCGAGCGCGTCCTCGTGCCGGTGATCGCGTCGGGAGACGTGACGACGCGTGACGAGGCGATCGCGGTGCTCGAGCGCACGGGCGCTGCGGCGGTGATGGTCGCTCGCGGCGCGCAAGGCAACCCGTGGGCGCTGCGGGAGATGATCGAGGGCGAGGCGTTCAAGCCGTCACGCGAGGAAGTCGCGGCCGAGCTGATCGTCTTCATCCACGAGGCGGTGCGCGAGCTCGGCGAGCAGCGCGCGGTCGGCTTCCTCAAGAAGTTCTACGGCTGGTACCTCGGCCACGGCCGCTTCCCGAAGCCGTTCAAGCAGGAGATCGTGATGCTGCGGACGACCGACGAGGTCGTGACGCGGCTGTTCGCCGCGGCGCCCGGCGCGGCGGAACTCGTCGAGCGGCTCGCAGCGGAACTGCCCGACCCGGCGGAGGATGTGCTCCTCGAAGGACTGCCGATCTCGGTCTACGGCGGCGGCTAGCCCCGGCGACAGCTCCGTCTTCCCCGTGGCCGGGGAGCCGCAGCACCGCTACGAGCGGTTCCGCTCCCAGACGATCCGCAGGCCGGCGAGCGTGAGGAACTCGTCGACGGTCGAGATCGTCCGGGAGTGCGGGGCAATCAGCTCCGCGAGGCCGCCCGTGGCGACGACGGGCGCGTCGGGCGCGTCGAGCTCGTCGCGGATCCGGTCGACGATCGAGTCGACCTGGCCGGCGAAGCCGTACACGAGCCCCGACTGGAGCGCCGCGACGGTCGTCTGCGAGATCACGCGCTCCGGCGCCACGAACGGCACCTTCGGGAGACGGGCCGCGCGCGCGAACAGCGCGTCCATCGAGATCTCGATCCCGGGCGCGAGCACGCCGCCCGCGAACTCGCCCGCGGCGGAGACGACGTCGAAGTTCGTCGACGTCCCGAAGTCGACGACGACGCACGGCGTGCCGTACAGTTCGCGCGCCGCGACCGCGTTCGCGATCCGGTCCGGCCCGACCTCGCGCGGGTCGTCGTAGCGGATCGGGACGCCGGTCGAGACGCCAGGCCCGAGCACGAGCAGCTCGACCTTCGCCCACCGCTCCGCGAACGCCTCGTACTCCGTGACGAGCTGCGGCACCGAGGAGCAGAGCACCATCCCGTCGAGCCCCGGAAGATCGACAAGCGCGCGGAGCGTGACGGCGAGCTCGTCCGCCGTCTGCGTCGGAGTCGTGCCGATGCGGTAGTGCTCGGCGAGCCGGTCTCCGTCGTACAGCCCGTAGACCGTCTGCGTGTTGCCGACGTCGACGGCGAGCAGCATCGACCGCGAGCCCTACTCGTCTTCGGCGCGGAACGGCTCGCCGATCCGCTCGGCAAGGGCCTCGGCCGTGAGCGTCGGCCCGTCGCCCTCGCCGCGCAGCTCCTCGATCGTCACGTCGCCGGAGGTGAAGACCTTCGTGCGCGGAATGATCCGCGTCGGCCGGTTCTTGTCCCAGACCCAGACGTCCTCGAGGTCGAGCTGGAAGAACGGCAGCGCGCCCGGCGCGGTCGGCGCCGACTGCTGGACTTCGAGCTTGTTGCAGAGGTACGTCGCGTCCTGGGTGAGCACGCAGTAGCGGAAGAGGCCGAAGACGGCCTGGTACTCCTTCTTCAGCGCGAGCTCCAGCTCTGCTTCGTACTCGTCGAGATCGTCCAGATGCGACATCGCGGCGGTCAGTGTAGCCCTG
>Ga0307373_10002830_pt1 | contig 30929 bp, 31 predicted proteins | sample OX2MG_FD_202534 | JGI IMG/M metagenome (GOLD analysis project Ga0307373, IMG submission 202534) | Soil microbial communities from Risofladan, Vaasa, Finland - OX-2 | ecosystem: Environmental > Terrestrial > Soil > Coastal area > Acid sulfate soil | place: Finland: Risofladan, Vaasa | collected...
GATCAATGTACCATGCAGTATACTACGGAAAGCAGCAGCATTCTGAGGTTCAACGTCTGTACAGGAACTCAGCTTTCAAACTTCGTTGATGGCCTATCAGGAACTTGCTTTGCAAACCGCATCATCCCAGGCAGCGGAGGTGAGGTGCTTGTTGCTTGTGAGCAAGCGGCATACCTACTGAGCTCAACGGGTACCGTCTTGCAAACATATACTCCTGGCGGCGAGACGTTCATGTTCGCACTGAACCTCGACCCCGACGGAACTTCGTTCTGGACGGCTGGATACGAGACCGGAAACATCTACCGGGTCGATATCGCCACAGGCGCCGTCCTGACGACGTTCAACGCCCCGCACTACGAGTCCGTCGCCGGCTTGGCGATATACAACGAACCAACGGTCGGGTGCCCAACCTGCACTAGCACTAGCACTACCACCACCGCGCAGGGAGTGCCAGAACTTGGAGCAGGCGCATCCACGATGCTGGCGGCAGCGATTGGGATTTTCGCAGTCGCCATCCTGCTAAGGATCAAGAGGCTCCCCATCCAAAAACAAATCCCGTAGAGTCTCGCAGACTTGGTTATGCCAATAGACATTGGCATAACCGCCTGCCCTCTTTTTCTATTCGTCTAGCTGTCTCTGGATTCGCCTGGATGTTTCTGAGCGCCGCCTTAGGTCTAGTCCTGCGAGGAGGTCGGAACGTGTCTATTTCGGGCAATTCATTCCCCTGCCAACGCAGACGTTCTGAGCCATCGACTGTCGCTTGCGGACTCTCGCTGACCCAGTTCTCGAGCGTCCTCTCCTCGAGCCTGATGTCGTGCCTGTTCGCTCCCCGCACGGAGAGCCCTCACTCGTGCTATTGCTGGTGGTCGATGCCGCCCAAAGACTCGTGAGCCTGCATTACGACAGGAATCCCCTTTGAGAAGGCACTTGGGTGGCCGATAACCCAGCCGCCAAAAACTCCATCTTCTCTACTCATCGCGGCCTCACCCCAAATCAACTGAAATAGCTGGCACTGAAAGACGTTCTGTGGCTCTGATACTGGAGGCAAATACCCGAAACCAGATCTCCTCTGCAGAGGAGCTGATCAGGGAATACGCGGCCTCTTTGGGCATAGACCTGAGCTATGAAAACTTCGAGCTGGAGATGGCTGAGTTTCCAGGAGCCTACGCCAGGCCAGAAGGTCGAGTCCTTATCGCGGTCGAAGGAGGCATCGCGGTCGGTGTGGTAGGGCTTCGGAAGCTTTCCAGCGAGATCTGTGAGATGAAGAGGATGTACGTTCGACCCGGTTTCAGGCAAAGGGGGATCGGCAGGATGCTGGCGAAGAAAGCGATAGAGAAGGCGCGCGACATTGGTTACGACCGCGTGCGCCTTGACACGCTCTCCAGATTGAAGGAAGCGGTTTCGCTCTACCGTTCCTTAGGGTTCAAGGAGATCGGGCCATACAGGGTCAACCCACAAAAAGACGTAGTCTACATGGAGCTCGACCTAGGAAAGCTGTGAGCTCTCCTTTGTCATGCTGCTTGGTCTCGTGAGAATCCGTCTCCCAAACTCATTCAGGCTCCCATTCCTGATCGGCGCCCAACGACACAATCAGTTTGAGTTTGGACTCTATGCTCGCTGCAGGCCAAGGTACAGCCTGCCGAGCTCCTCGTGTTCGAGCAGCTCCCTGCAGGTGCCGCTGAAGACGGTCTTGCCGCCCACCAGGAGGAACGCTTCGTCCCCCATCTCGAGGGCGCGCTTGGCGTTCTGCTCGACGAGCACCGTCGTGAGGTTCATGCTCTTGGTTATCGATGTGATGGTCTCCAGCACTTGGGTGGCTATCTTTGGCGCTAGGTTCGCGGTGGGCTCGTCGAACATGACGACGGTCGGCCTCCTCATCGTGGCCATCGCCATGGCCACCATCTGCCTCTCCCCTCCGCTGAGATTCGAAGACTTGGTCCCCAAGTACCTGGAAAGCTGTGGGAACAGCTCGAGCGCAGCCGTGAATCTCTTGGGATAGTCCCTTTCGCTCACCGTGTATCCGGCCAGACGCAGGTTCTCTCTCACCGTGAGGACGGTGAAGACGTTTTCCGTCTGGGGCAGGTATGCCACCCCCAACCTGGCGATCTCGGTCGTGGACCTGTTCGTGAGCGCGACCCAGTCCAGCTCGATGCTTCCCTGGAAGACGGAGGCGATCCCTGAGATCGATTTCAGGAGCGTGCTCTTGCCCGAGCCGTTCGGGCCTACTATGACCGTGATCTTCCCCTGCGCCGCCTCTAGCCGGACGCCGTTGAGTATCTGCAGCTTCCCGTAGCCTGCGTAGAGGTCTACCACTCCTAGCATCCTAGGCACCAATGTAGGCTTCGATAACGCGGGGGTCGCTGATCACCGAGTCGGGGCTACCGGAGGCGATGAGTTTCCCGTATGCCATCGCTATCACGTTGTCCACGTATCCAAGGGCGATGTCAAGCCTGTGCTCTATTACCAGGAAGGTCACCCCGAGCTCTTGACTGAGTCGGACGATGGTGTTGAATATCTCGTGAGCGAGGGTCGGGTTGACGCCTGAGATAGGCTCGTCGAGGAGCAACAGGTCCGCGCCGCTCATCAGGGCCCGCCCGATCTCGAGAAGTTTCATCTGACCGCCGCTAAGCGCGTTCGCCCGCTTCTCCCAAATCTTGGATAGGCCTAACAGCTCGAGTATCCTGGCCGCGCTCTCCGTCGAGGCTTCCTCTGGGGCCCTCCAGAGCCGCTCCAGCGGGGCCCGAAGGAACCCCTCGCCCGGGTTCTGCTTCTCCGCGACGAGGACGTTCTCGAGGACGTTCAGCTTCGAGAAGAGCGCCGGGATCTGGAAGGTCCTTGCGATGCCCGCGCGATAGACCCTGTGGGGCGCCCACCCAGTTATTCGCTTCGACCTGTAGAAGACGTCGCCCCCGTCGGGCTTGTAGAATCCCGAGATCAGGTTGACGAGGGTCGTCTTCCCTGACCCGTTCGGCCCGATGAGGATCGTGATCTTCTTCGCTGCGAGGTTGAACGAGATGCCGTCGACCGCCTGCAGCTTGCCGAATGACTTGCTTAGCTCCTTGACCTGCAGAATGTCCGCGGTGGCGGCCATCGACGAGAGCAGGAATGAGCTGAGTCTTTTAAGGCATTCCGGGCTGCCAAGTTATCGCGTCGGTCCCGGAGGAGTAGGTCGCTTCTAGGACCCACTGGGTCGTCCCGCCCACCGTCGCGACTCCATACACGTCGTATCCGACGGGTGCTTCGTCGTGGGCCGCACCGAGCGTGCCCGGGGGCTGAAGTTCAGTCCACCCTGAGGCTCCATAGTAGTTGTTGGCGACGCTAGGGAGCGCCTTGGCGATTGCCTGACCGGTGTTACTTCCCGCCGCCAGGATTGAGAGGGCGGCTATCCATGTCGCGTCATATGCGTTGGTCGCATACGAGACTGGCGTGGTGTGAGCCGTAGCGTTGAACTCCGAATAGAACGCCTCGGTCTTCGCCGAGGGCATCGGCGACTGGCCGATGGTGCTGAGGAGCTTCACCTGCGCCGCGACCGGTGCCGCCGCGCTCGTGGAGTTGGTGAAGTCGGTGTTCTGGGATTCGCCGTCAGAGCCGTACCAAGTAGCTGAAAGCAGGCTCGGGTAGCTGCTCTTCATCTGGACGAGCATCTGTCCCACCTCCTGGAATCCTATTGCGACTACAGCCACATGGCTGGCCCCGTACTTGGCGACCGCGGACTGGTATTCGGTCTGGGCTGTCGTGAGAGTCGCCGTGAAGTCCGTCGCTGTGCTGGCGTACTGGATCTCCACTTCTGAATGGCCTCCAAGCGCCACGAACCTGTTCATCGTGGCATTGGCAAGCCCGGTGCCATACACGCTCTGCTGGTTAATGGGAACGATGTCCGTGACGTTCTGGCTGACCAGCGCGCGGGCGATGGCAAAGCTCTGGGCAGCGTCGTTCGGCACGACTCTGAACAGATACGGACTGGCGCCAGCCAAGCTGATTGCGGTCGAGGACGGACTGATCAGGACGATGTGGTTCGTCTCAGAATACGATAGGATGTTGCTGACCTCGGAGCTGCTGAGCGGCCCGACCACAACTTGGACTCCGTCCGAGGACAGGGTCTGCAGGTCGGTCAGCGCGGTCGCTGGGTTGGAGCCCGTGTCCTCCGAGATCGTCGCGAACTTGACGTTGGTCACTCCAATCGTCGGGAGGTAGGCGTTGATGTCGTTGACTGCGAGGCCCGAGGCTATCTTGATCTGGGAGCCGATGGCCGAGAGATGTCCCGAGAGGTCTGTCAGGTCTCCGATAGTAATCGTTCCGCTGAGACCGCCCGCGCTCATGGTTGTCGTGCTGGTAACGGTCGACTTTGAGCCAGAGGAGGAGGTGAGGGCATATGTCAGCCCCGCGCCGACGAGGAGTCCGACGACAAGCAGAGCGGCCGCCATCGCGCTAGAGGCGCCCCTCCTTCTCAATAGTCTCATGTCATCACAATAGTCTAGGAAACTATTTAAGACTTGGCGGGTCTTTTGACTTAGGTGTAGGCGATCTTCGCTCTACCGCCGTACGTTATCAGCGCGATAGTTTACGGGTCCCTGTTGGGTCTGATGAGCGTCAGTCTCACGCTCACGTACATCACGACCAAGGTGCCCAACTTCGCCCAGGGCGCACTGGTAACTGCGGGGCTCTACACCGGTTTCGCCCTTCTCAGCATCAATAAGATCAATCCGTACGAGTCTATGCCCCTCTCATTCTTGGTCGGAGGGTTCATCGCAATCGGCATCTACCTCGCTGTCCTGAGGCCGCTCTCAAGAAAGGGCGCGTCGATCATCTCTCTCATGATCGCCACGCTCGCGGTCGACATCGTGTTTATCGGCATCTTCGGGATATACTCGGACTACCTATACCAGGCGAAGGAGGTCTATGACGCGAAGCAGTTCTATGCTCTCACGGGGGCGGACTTCCGTCTCTTCGGCGTGAACGGCGTGGTCTACGCGGCCCCCACCGCGCTCGCACTGATAACCGTCATCCTCTACCTGGTCCTGACAAGGACTCGTTTCGGTCTCGCCATGAGGGCCACCGTAGAGAACTCAAACCTCGCAAAGGTGGTCGGGGTGAGAACCGAAGTGGTCTACGTGGTCTCCTGGTTCATCGCGGGAGGGGTCGCTGCCATCGCGGGTGTGTTCTATTCCTTCTGGCTGGGAGGTGAGCCGGACATCGGCTCTATCCTCCTGATATCCATGTTCGCGGGCAGCATCCTCGGAGGCCTCAAGAGCATCTACGGAGCGGTGGTCGGCGGTCTGGTCGTCGGAGGAGGCGAGATACTTGTCACGACCTTGGGGGCGCAATACATAGGGTCTTGGGTGACGGCCTACGAGCCGGGCATCCCGCTGCTCATCATGGTGGTCACGCTGCTCGCCCTGCCGGGCGGGATAACCTCGCTGGACTGGAGGAGGCTGCTGCTGAGGAGGAGAAAGTGATGCTGCTCCCCCTGGTCTTCCTTGGGATAACAAACTGGAACTCATTTCTCAGCGGACTGCTCGCCTTCTTCGCCCTCTATCTGATAATCTGCATTAGCCTCAACCTCGAGATGGGGTACGCCGGCATCCCGAACTTCGGCAAGGTCCTCTACTTCATGGGAGGGGCGGCGTTCTCGGGAAGCGTCGCGATCAGGGCAGCGGCGTGGATAATGCACGTCCCCGGCGACACAGTCGGCCTGGACAACTTCCTGATAGCTGGCAAGCTCACATTGATGCTCCGGTCCGACATCCCCGCTTCTGTGGCCCTGATAGCCATCACGATTGCCATAGGAGGCTTGGTCGGGGGCATCCTGGGTTACATTTCCATCTTTCCGGCCATAAGGCTCCGCGAAGACTACCTGGCGATGCTCCTGCTCGGTTCAGCGGCATTCTTCCAGATCTTCCTTAGCAACTACACGCCAATCATCAACGGGACGCTGGGGATTGGAATACCGAACTTCTTCGCATGGGCGGGTTCATACTCAACGATTGGCGCGACTCTTCTCATCGCGGCTTTCGCTCTCGTCGTGTATGTGTATGCGGAGAGGCTGGTCAGATCACCGCTTGGGAGGACGCTGAGGGCCTTGAGGGACAACGAGCCTGCTGCCGAGGCGCTGGGGAAGGACACAGTCGCAATAAGGAGGAACGTCCTGATAATCGCCTCGGTCATTACGGGGGTGGCAGGGGCCCTGTACACAATCTATACCGGGGACACCAACCCAGCCATCTACGACAGGGTGACCTGGACCTTCTGGCCATGGCTCATCGTAATCATGGGAGGCGTGGCCAGCAACTCCGGAGTCGCCATCGGGACATTCGTCTTCATCTTCCTCTTGCAGTACATCGATGCGACGAAGTTCTACCTACAGGACGTGCTGCCCTTCGACGTGACCTGGTTGGAATACTTGCTCTTCGGGTCGCTTCTCATAGTGGTGCTTCTCGTGAGGCCGCAGGGGATACTGCCGGAGAAACCTAGCCACACCCTCTCCAGATCGCGGATCTCTACAATCATCGGGGAGGCTGACGACAGGGATGAGAGGCCCGGAACGACGCCGGGAGAAGACGGACAGGCGGAATAGCCACGACAGTCTTTGAAGCCGAAGGCCAAGAATCACCCAAAGTGAGGCATCGTGAGCGACCGCCCCAGAGACGGAACAGAAAGCCTCATTCGCGAACAATTCTTATAAGATTGAAGAGAAATCCAGCAGGAAAACGGGGATAAAGAAGTCTTCGATGCTTGACGCGCCGCTGTCAAAACTGTTCCCGGGCTTGTTCAGCATCTCCAGACCAATAATCACGCCTGATGTCCCTGTCATCGTTACAGCTTCGATATTGGCAACATACGAATTTCCGATCTTACCCGTTACGAAGGCGGGTGCGCCGCCAGATGTTGAGAAGAAGGAGGTCAAGCTCTTCAAAGCGATAGGGGGCCTGCAAATCGTGCGCCTCATGACTGAGAGCGAGCCCAGCGACCACTACAACATGATGTGGAATCCCTGCACAACGACAAGCATGTGGTTGGGAGCTCTCGAATATCATGACAGCCTCGAAAAGTTACTCAGGATATTCGAACTTACAGGCTTCGGGGATGCAAGGGTGAATGCCCAAGCTCCCCCGCACGCGCTAATCACCCTTGAGGAAGTCGTCTCCCTCTACCGAGACCGGAAGCTGAAATGCAAGCTCGAAGTCGGGGAGGTCGCGTCACGCGCGATCTTCGTGGACCCGGACACCATGCTAATGGAGGCGATGAGGACGATGTGCGAGAAGAGAATCCGTAGGCTCTTCATACATGGAAAACGAGGCGAATTCGTTTCAGACAGAAACATCCTGGCGTATCTATTCTCTCCCAAAGCCTTGGCTGTCGCTAAGGAAGCTTCGGACTCGTGGACTAACGTGAAGATCTCATCGATTCCATCGACGAAAGCGAGTTTCGTCTCGGCTCAAGCCACCGTCGAAGACGTAGGGAGCATGCCTGAAGCCCGTCATGGCGTCTTCGTGTTCCCGGACGGGTCTTCGATAGTCTCCAGATGGGACCTCGTCATGAAACCATGGAAGGAAAGGCAGCTCAGCTTGCCGCTGTGAAGCGGAGATGGGCTCCAAGACAAGCATCTTCAAACAGCATAAGCCGCTGGTTACCGGTCGGGCATCATTGCTATCCCCTTTTCATGGGCTCCGTTCAAAGTCCGCGAGAATGGGTTTAGAAATGCGCCAACGTCGGCATAAGTTCTTCCGAGGTCGAAAAGCACCGCTGCTCCAAGAAGTCGCGTAGAGACCGATGGCGAAGCGTCCTACGCAATCGGATGTCCCCCTAGACTACGTCAAGCCTATGCGCTGCTGGAAGAGCCCCGAATGCAATCACATCTTCGAGATGCGGCAATTTCGCGCAAGAGAATTCGGGCACGAGGTCGCACGCTCTCCAGGGTAGGCATGAATTCAGGCCCCATATCGCTGAAGCGGTGAATCATACCCATTATATACAATCTCAGCCGTTTTTGAGGAACAGATGACAGCCCCCAAGCTAAGCGGCATGGTCGTTCTCGCTCTCCTTACTCTAACTGTGTTTCTCGGTCTGGCGGCAGTTCGTCCGGCCGCCGCCGTTTCATGCACCGTAGGCTCATACTGCGGGACGGTTTACGTTAGCACCGTGTTCAACGGCGTGGACGACATACCGTTCACCTACGTCCAGGGGACCCAAACGCTCACTTGGGGGACGGACAGCATCCTGGCGTCACACCTCCAGGGCGGGCAATCTGACGGCTTGATCTTCGACACGGTGACCAAAGACCTCATGGTCGGCGTCAATTGCTTCGGGCCGGCCAGCATAGTCGAAATCAGCCCGACGACCGGCGCCGTGCTGTCAACGATTTCGACGGGCGGCGTTTCCCCCTCTCACCTCATGGCTGATCAGCAGGGTAACGCGTGGGCGTCGGACGACGGATGCCCCACTGACTCGCCCGCAGTCCAGATTCCACTCCCAGCCAGCAGCCCCACCGTGACGACACATGCCATCACGGGCAGCACGAACTTCGTCAACACCCTGATATTCACTAGCAGCAAGACGACGGCCTTCTACACTTCAACTCCGTGCTGCGGAGGAGGCGGCCAGTTTGGAACGATCAACCTATCGACGTTCGTCACCACTTGCGCAACGGTCGTTACGGGAGGATGCGCTAGCTTCCCCGCTGCCCATGGCGGCACGTTCGACCCGTACACTGGCGATGTCATGATATTCGGAAACGACCACATCACACAGATCGACCCCACGACGCTTGCGGTGGTCTCCGACCTCGTCGTTCCGGGTGCTGGCTTTGACCAGGGCACCGTGGACGGCAGCGGGCACCTGTTCGTCGCTGGCGGCCCGGGGGTGTTCTTCTTGGACTATAGGACCAGCGGCCTGGTAAGTTCAGCGGGTAACTACATGGCAGCGAGCATTTGCAATCCGAGCTGCACCGGAGGGGGGGCGGACGACGTTGCGCCCTTGGTCGGCCCCGGCTCTCCTGTCAATGGGGTCCCAGAGTTCCCATTCGGGCCATTCGCAGTGTTCGCGCTCGCTGTTCCTATACTGCTAGTGCTGAAGGCTAGGCATTCGGGAAGCCTGCGAGCTAGCCCTGCGCCGTAAGGCGCGACAGTCTCTCGACGGAAGTCGTGGGCTCATCAAAGGCGGGACCGGAACGGTCGGATTCGCTTGGTCTTCCGGGCGCCTCTCTCTGGGCCCGCCAACATGCTCCCCAATCCGCTGAGCGAGCTCGTCGGTCAATGGCCACGTGGCCCGGACTGCAGCGGCCACGCGCATGCCTTGACGCGATTCCATCGAGCTCTCAAGAATCATCTTAAATCAAACCGCATATGAGCCGGGATGCCGTTGGATTCGGGTTTCATCAGGTTCTTAGACGAAATTGGCAAGCACGACACTTCCTTTGCGGGTGGCAAGGGCGCCAACCTCGGTGAAATGTACCGGGCGCACCTGCCCGTCCCGCCCGCGTTTGTCGTGACAACGAAGGCGTACGAGACCTTCCTGGCCGCGAACTCCCTGGACCCGAAGGTGGAGAAGATGCTTTCCACCTTCGATTACGACGACATCGCCAAGTTGGACAGGGACGCCGCCGAAATCAGGAAGCTGATCGAATCGTCAAGGATGCCCGAGGAGCTGATCGAGGAGGTCGCTCGGGCCTACGCCGAGCTTCGGAGGAGATGCGGGGGTGGAAGGATGCCCGTGGCGGTGAGGAGTTCTGCCACGATGGAAGACCTCAGGGAGGCCTCGTTCGCAGGTCAACAGGTCACCCTCCTGAACGTAAAAGGGATGGCCGACCTGTTGAAGGCGATAAAGAGGTGCTGGGGATCTGTTTACACCGCGCGGGCGGCGTTCTATCGCGCCAAGAAAGGGTTCGGTTTCAAGGCGATTCCCACGGCCGTCGTGGTGCAGAAACAGGTCATGAGCGACAGGGCCGGAGTCGGCTTCACGGTTCACCCGATGACAGGCGACCGAGGGCAGATAGTGATCGAATCGAGCTACGGCCAGGGGGAGGAGATCGTCTCCGGAGGCGTGACGCCCGACACATTCGTGCTGGACAAGAAGACCGGAAAAATCGTCGAGCAAAGGATCAGCCACAAGTCGAGGATGAAGGTGGCCAAAAGGAGGGGCTCGGGGCTGGAGGACGCCGCGGTGCCCGAGAAGATGAGAGACAGGCCCTCGATCAACGGCTCGGAGATCGAGGCCCTCCGGGACCTTGCGCTCGCCCTGGAGGAACACTATGACTATCCCCAGGACTTCGAGTGGACAATCGAGAAGGGGAAGATCTTCCTCGTCCAGACCAGGGCGGTGACGGTGCTGGCGAAGGCGGAGAAGAAACAGGAGGAAGCGGAGGTCAAGCCGCTCCTGAAGGGACTAGGGGCCTCGCCGGGGATAGGGACCGGCAGGGTGAAGCTCGTTCTCGACATCAATGACCTGGGCCGTGTGGAGAAGGGCGACGTGCTTGTCACGCAGATGACCACGCCGGACTACGTCCCCGCGATGCTGAAGACTGTTGGGATAGTGACGAACGAGGGAGGCATGACCAGCCACGCGGCCATCGTCAGCAGGGAGCTCGGGGTCCCTTGCATCGTCGGCACCAGCACGGGGACCCAGGTCCTTCAGGAAGGGGCATTGGTCTCGGTTGACGGTTCGAGAGGGATCGTCTACAGCGGCAAGGTGGCGACCACGGTCTCGAGCAAGGTGCTCACGAAGGAGCTTCGCGAGGCAAGGAAGCTGAAGACCAAGACCAAGATATACATGAATCTGGGGGTGCCCGAGAAGATCAAGGATTACGCCGACATCCCCTTCGACGGGATCGGCCTGATGAGGGTTGAGTTCATCATCGCAAGCCACATCGGAGAACACCCGCTCCACCTTATCGAGACCAATCGCTCGTCGGTGTTCGTCGACCTGCTGGCTGAGGGGATCGCCACCGTGGCGAAACAGATAACCCCGAAACCGCTCGTCGTCAGGTTCTCCGACTTCAAGTCGAACGAGTACCGCGCCCTCGAGGGTGGAGAGAAGTACGAGGACGTAGAGGCGAACCCGATGATCGGCTGGCGCGGAGTCTCAAGGTACGTATCCCCGGAATACCAGAAGGCCTTCGAACTGGAGGTGGAGGCGGTCAAGAAGGTGAGGGAAAAGCTAGGACTGAAGAATGTCTGGGTCATGCTGCCGTTCGTCAGGACCACCTGGGAGGTCGCAAAGTGCATCGAGATGATAGAGAAGGCTGGGCTCAGGCGCGGTCCGGACTTCAAGGTCTGGCTGATGGCTGAAGTGCCGTCCATAGTTTTTATGGGGAGGGAGTTCGCTGAGCTCTGCGACGGTTTCAGCATAGGGTCGAACGACCTGACGCAACTCATTCTCGGCATCGACCGCGACTCCACCAAGCTCGCCAACCTCGGGTATTTCGACGAGCGGGACGAGGCCGTAAAGCGTGCGATAAGAATGCTGATTGAGGCGGCTCACTCGAAAGGTAGGACGGTCTCGATATGCGGACAGGCTCCATCGGTCTATCCGGAGCTGGCGGAGTATCTGGTCAAGCTGGGCATCGACTCCATGTCGGTAAACCCTGACACGGTGGCAAGCACGAGGATACTCGTAAGTCGCGTCGAGAGCAGAAAGACCTAGGCAGCGGAGTCGAAACGACCAACGCGGGCGGATCCTTCCAACGCCGTTTTTTTTGCCCGTTGGGAAGGCGAGGTCGTGACAGAGGGAGACAGAAATGATCCCCATGGAAAAATGAGGAATCTCTCCGAGCCTGCCAAAGGCGAGAAGTCTAGTCGCGCTGCTGGCGTCCAATGGCCTCTCCTTCAAGAGGCGCCGCCGGTCGCTTTTTCCCTCTTCCGCCACTGAAGCGAGGGAAGGCCTGGTATCCCGTTGACAAGGGCGAACTTCCCCTGCCAGAGCGACCTGACCGCCTCTATCCAGAACACCGCGGACATGTAGTTGATTGACTCGCCGACGTGGAAGTACTTGTAGTAGCTTATCCCAAACGCCAGCAGGACCTCCGAGAATCCCAAGATGATTATCAATGCGTTGAGGACATCGAATGCGAGGAACTCCCTGTAGCTGTTAGTCACCGGTAGCAGAACGAAGAACGGCAGCAAGACGAGGTTCAACTGAGGGGGATAAACGTACGTCGCGAAGGTGTACCCGAACATCGCGAGAAATGCAAAAACGATAGGGTCGTCCGTCTTTCTGCGGTACCTCAGCCAAAGCATCTCGACGATGAACCCGCCGAAGACGACGGGCGGAATGATGTGACGGTATGGGGAATAGAGGTTGATCAAGATGGCCTGCATCCACGAATTCTCGATGTTCCAGGTGTAGATGTAATGGAACGACTGCAGCCACAGCCCTCTGTTCAGCACGAAGAACGGCGCGTTGATGGCTGCGTAGGTTCCCAAGGCAGCGCCGGCGAGGAGGACTCTCTCCTTTGTCGTCTTCGAATGGATGAAGAAGCCCAACGCAGGGACCGCGGTGACGAAGTTCGACGCCGCGGACAGCCCGAAGAGGACGCCGGCCCAAAGCCTGCTGCCGCCCTCCAGGTACTTCCGTATGCCGTACAGCATGAAGTAGACTCCTATCATATACCAGTTCAGGAGCGTCATAATCAGGAACGTTGGGGTCGCGACGAAGTACCAAAGGATCCTGTTCCGGGGCATGCCTCTGATTTCGATGATCTTCATGAGTTCTCGAATCCCGAGCAGGGTTGGGACGATTAAGACGGCCCCGGTGAGCAGGTAGTAGTTTGTGAGAAGCTGTCCCGCGAGACTCCCACCCAAGACCGCCATGATGTACATGAACATCGCGGTTATCACGGGGTACTCGTTGAAAGACTGAAGGTAGGGAACCTGAAGGTTCGAGGCTGAGCAGGGCTGGGGGAGGTGAGGGTACGAATTGATGACGGGGGGCGGGCATATCCTTTGTTGGAAGACTTCTGTGATGCCGTTGTAGACGTTGCCGCCTCCGTTGGGCAGGTGAAGCCACAGGCCTATCAAGAAGAGCGCAAGCGCGGTCAGGTAGACCAGCGACATGAAGCGTCGGGCCGACAGTCCTGCCAAGCGTTCGCCCAGGCGGCCCCCCAGCCCGCGCATCATGTGGGACACTTCTCGGTCCCTGAAACCCCATGCGCACGATGGCTTTCAAACGCTTGAGGCGAAAAGAACACCGGCCTCAAGGGGTCATCGACGCTCGACCTTTACAGCCTCCAAAACCTGATCGCAGAAGCACACGCAAATATGCCGCTCAATGCGAAACCCCGCGGCAGCCACGCGGGTCGACAACTCCGAAGGAGGCATGACACTTACGTGACTATGCAACCATTTGCGGCCGAACGTCCGCTCCCACACCGGCCAGACGAACCAATCCCAAAAAGGCGTCGGAAAAGGCGTAGACACGATCACCCGACCACCCGGCCGGAGAACACGATGAATCTCCTCCAGCACGCGGGAAGGAGCATGGCTGTGCTCCAAAAACTCCAAGCACGTTACCGCACCAAAAGACCCAGCCGGAAATGGCAGGTTGTGGGCATCCACGCCGCCGGCGAGGTCAGTGCCCACCGCACCATTCACAATAGGCCGGACACCGCAAGCCACATCCAGAACGTCGGGGCCACGAACGCCCAGTTCCCGTATCCATGCCCGAACGTATCCTCGCCTATAGGCCAAACACCATGCCGAAAACGGGTTATCGTAGGGGTAGTTGCCGCCCTCGTGCGGAAGCGCAAAGGCGAACTTCATGCTACACCCACACTCAACCACGCCCGCCGCTTCATCCGTCGAGCTCCTTTCCAAGCGAGCAAAGACCGTTCGCCATGAACTTCGCTGCCTCGCGCGGCGCTTTCACTGATTTAGCTTTATGTTGCCGTTGAGGTGATGCCGGCGCGACTCACGCCAGACCCGGCGTGTCCATCGCTGCAGATTCTCTGGGTGATAGACGTGGAACATCGATGTCAGCGGGTGCTGGGTGCTTTATCGTCAGCCCGGCAAGGAGTACAAGCCATCCGGCGCGGCGAACTCGAATCCTAGCCAAATGGCGTCGGGAGTGGTGCTGGGACAACGGTCGAGACCCGTCTTGACGCCGTCTAGGTTGCGCGGACGAAGAGTCTAGAATTATATAACGCGACAGTTATTCATCCCTGGAAGATTGTCGCGCAGAATCGGGCGACGTGGGGCCGTCATTCTCGCTATGCTAGTGCTGGCTTTGCTCTTGGGGGTAGTCGCGGCGGAAAGCCTGAACAACTCGCATGCTAGTTCCTCGTTCAGCCCTACGCTGGAAAGCACCTCGCCAGGAAGCGCCGGGCCCCTCGTGAACCTCACGCAATTCGTGAACCCCTTTATCGGCACGGGAAACAGCGCGCCCTATCGATGCGGAGGCGCGTGCGAGGGCGACGCCTTCCCCGGGGCCGTGTACCCGACGGGGATGGTGCAGTGGAGCCCAGACACCATCTCGAATCCTCCCGGTGGCTACTCCTACGGCGACTCCACGATCAAGGACTTTAGCCTGACGCACTTCAGCGGCCGCGGATGCGAGGTCTACCAAGACTTTCCCTTCATGCCCTACGTCGGCAACGTCTCGGTCTCGCCCGCAACAAACGGCTCCCTCTACCACTCGGCTTTCTCCCACGAAAGCGAGGTCGCGCGTGCTGGCTACTATCAGGTCCATCTTGACGCCCCGAATGTCACCGCAACACTTAGCGCAACACCGCACACGGGCATCGGCCAGTTCGTGTACCCGGCGTCGACGGCTTCGACGATGATCATCAATGCGGGAGGCAGCATCAACGGCAACTCAAACTCCAATGTGACCATCATTCCCGGTGACAACGAGGTCACCGGCTCCGCCGAAAGCACGGTCGGTTGCGGCAGCAACCCCTACGTGATCTATTTTGCGGCCAAGTTCGACCGGTCTTTTGCCAGCTACGGGACGTGGAACGGGAACGCCGTCGATCAGGGCTCAGAGTCCAGCAGCGGGCAGTATACTGGCGCGTTTGTCGTGTTCGACACGACCTCCAACCCAGAGGTCGTCGTCCAGGTCGGCGTCTCCTTCGTGAGCGTCGCTAACGCCCAACTTAATCTCGCCTCCGAGAGCGCCAATTTCAACCTCGCCTCCGTCGCCAAAGGCGCAGCCGCAGCGTGGAACGGCGACCTGAACTCGATCCACGTGGGGGGAGGGACACGGAACGAGACTGTCACCTTCTACACCGCGCTCTACCACATGTTCTTCGACCCCAGCGTCTTCAGCGACGTCAACGGGCAGTATCTCGGCTTCGACGGAAAGGTGCACACCGTCCCCAATGGCCACGTCCAATACGAGAACATCCCGGGTTGGGACGCATATCGCACTGACATGCAGCTGCTCTCGATCATCTCGCCTTCGACGGCCAGCGACATTGCCCAGTCGTTGGTAAACGACGCCCAGCAAGGAGACGGTTCTCTTCCGCGTTGGGAGCAGGCGAACGCCGACTCGCTCGGGATGAGCGGCGACGACGGCGACATCGAGGTTGCTGATGCCTACGCGTTCGGCGCGACGAACTTTGACACCGCGGGCGCGCTCCGGGCGATGCTGTCGGGGCAGGCGCAGGTGCGCCAAGGATACGCGGACTACGTCAAACTGGGATACCTGCCCGCCGATTCCCTTCAGGGTCTGTCCACGGCCTCAACCACCTTGGAGTACGCCAGCGACGACTTCGCGATATCCCAGTTCGCCAACGCCCTCGGCAATTCCACGGACTACAAGACGTATCTCCAGCGTTCGGGCAACTGGCGGAGCGTGTTCAACGTCACGAGCGGGTACGTCCAGCCCCGCAACACAGACGGCACCTGGGCCCAGGGCTTCTCCCCAACGAGCGAAGCCGGCTTCCAAGAAGGTGACTCCGCCCAATATTCTTGGATGGTGCCCTTCAACCTGAGCGGCTTGTTTGGTCAGATGGGCGGGAACTCGACCGTCATCAGTCGTCTCAACGCGTTCTTCACCGAGTTGAACGCCGGGCCGGTAAGCCAGTACGCTTGGATGGGAAACGAGCCAAGCGTCGAGGTCCCTTGGGAGTACGATTTCCTCCAGGCCCCTTCGCTCACCCAGAACATGGTCAGGCTCATCGAGACCCAGCTCTGGTCAAATACGCCCGGCGGGATGCCCGGCAACGATGACGGAGGCGAGATGTCCTCCTGGTACATCTTCGCAGCCATGGGCCTCTATCCTGAGATCCCCGGGGTGGGCGGGTTCGTGATCGGCAGTCCGCTCTTCACGTCGATTACGGTAGGCCTCTCGGGAGGGAACTCCCTCCAGATCAAAGCACCCGCGGCTTCAGACGCTCAGCCCTACGTGCAAAGCCTCGAGCTCAACGGAAGTCCTACCAGCAGCTTGTGGTTACCATGGGCAGCCGTCAAGGGTGGCGCAACGCTCGACTTCGCTCTGGGCCCCAGCTCCTCCACCTGGGGAAGCAGCCTGCAGGATGCGCCGCCTTCCTACTCTCCCTGACGTCTGACGGAGGCCACAACGCCCGCTGTCCTTTGTCTGGTGGACGGCCGCTCGCGCCCGCGACGTGCTACAAGACGTCTCGAAAGGAGGCGTCACACGCGGCACACTTCACTATATCAAATGAGATATATGTAAATACGACCGGTGCGAGAACTACTCGTCGATGTCCGACCGCAAGGCTAGGAAGATCAGCCCCGACTCGCCTCCACTCACCGAGCTGAAGGGGGCTCCGCGGGGGCTGCTCCTCTACTACATCCTGCACAGCATCTCCGTGAAGCCCAAGCACGGCTACGAGATCCTGCAGGACATCGAGGGAAAGACGGACGGAGCCTGGCGGCCCGGAGTGGGCTCCGTATACCCTGTTCTCAAGAGGCTCCTCGCGAGCGGATACATCAGAGCCGATAAGAAGGGCTCGTCTGAGAACCGCAGGGTGTACGGCATCACCCAGAAGGGGGTCGAGGAGATGAGGGAGCGCGGGGACATGTTCCAGAGCTCATGGCAGCGTTGGACAGCGATGCGCCGGCTCTTCTTCGACATGCTAGACCCTGCAGGCTTCAGCAACATGTTCGTCGAGGGCTCGAGAAAACAGTTCGAGACGACAAAGGAGCTGATGGATGCTCGGAGGGACTCGATGTCTCGGAATGACATGGACTTCATGCTACGCGAATACTCGCTCAACCTCGAGCGGCAGCTCGACTGGACCCAGACACAGCTCAGGGCCTTGAGGGCGAAGCCCGCATCCTCAAAGCTGCGCTGACCTGGAGAGACGATCGACCAACCATGTCGGAGGAGCAGAGCAGGCGAAACCCAGACGGCGCCGATGCGATCATCAAGGTCGAGAACCTCTCCAAGACCTTCGGCCAGGTCAAGGCCGTCGACAACGTCAATTTCGAGGTCAAAGAAGGCGAGGTGTTCGGCTTCCTCGGTCCCAACGGGGCCGGCAAGAGCACCACCATCAACATGCTCACGACGATGATGAGGCCCAGCTCTGGCACGGCGAACGTCTGCGGCTACGACGTCCTGAGGCACGCGACGGAGGTCCGCAGGAGGGTCGGGGTGGTTCCGCAAGAGTTCACGGCCGACGAGGACATGACGGGCTACGAGAACATACTGCTCTGCGCAGACCTGTACGGGATGCCAAAGTCAGACGCCAAGCCTCACGCCGACGAGCTGCTGAACCTCGTAGAGCTGCAAGACGCGAAGGGGCGCAAGGTGAAGACCTACTCCGGAGGGATGAGAAGGAGGCTCGAGATTGCTTGCGGCCTCATCAACTACCCGCGCCTCCTCTTCCTGGACGAGCCGACACTGGGCTTGGACGTCCAGACGAGGGCAGCGGTCTGGAAGTACATCCGGATGCTGAAAGAGGGTTTCGGGATGACGCTCTTCCTCACGACGCACTACCTCGAAGAGGCCGACTCCCTCTGCGACAGGATAGCGATAATCGACCACGGCCATATCGTAAAGATAGGAACTCCCACGGAGCTAAAGTCTAGCGTAGGTGGGGACGTCATCCTTCTGGGCGTCAAGGAGCCCGAGCCTGACCTCTCGCCGGAGATAGGGAAGATAAGGCTCGTGAAGGACGTCAAGAAGACCGGGAACGATTACCGCATAAAGGCGGCGATGGGCGACGAGGTCTCCCCCGAGATCATCAGCCTCGTGGTGTCCAGAGGACTCCATGTGACCAAGATATCGATCACAAAGCCTACCCTGGACGAGGCGTACCTGGAGCTCACGGGCAAGAACATCAGGGAGGAGGAGTCGAACAGGATGCAGATGTTCAGCCAGCGCGTGACGATGAGCAGGGCGAGGTCCTAGCGGATGGCCGAGGACGTAAGCAGGGCGACGGTCGAGGAGACGCAGCTCGCTCCCCCCGCCCAGGCCCAGCAGTCCGTGAGGCCCACGCCGAGGATGAACACCGGCCCCTTCCACGGCCTGTGGGCCCTCACGCACAGGGACCTGCGCAAGTGGTACGGCAATCGGATCCAGCTCCTCATAGCGATGGTGCAGCCCATCATATGGATGGGCGTGTTCGGCAAAGCCCTCAACTTCGGGTCGTTCATCACCTCGTCCGGAGGTTCTCCCGCGCAGGTGAATGCGATAATGCTAAGCACCTTCGGCACCGCGAGCTACTTCTCCTACCTAGCGTGCGGCCAGTTCGCGTCCATCGTGTTGTTCACCTCCGCGTTCAGCGGGATGTCCGTGGTCTTCGACCGCAGGTTCGGCTTCCTGAACAAGGTGCTGAGCACGCCAGTCGCTCGGGGCACGATCGTGATGGGGAAGGTCTTCCAGAGCATAGGGAGGTCGCTCATCCAGAGCGTGATGATCCTCCTCATCGCCATAGCGCTGGGGCTCGACACGAGCCACCTGAGCGTCCTCGGCATCGCGGGGGCCTTCACCGTGGTGTTCTTCATGGCGATGGGGCTGTCCGCGCTCTACACGATGCTGGCGCTCAGGTCCAGCGACTGGCAGACCCAGATGGCGATAATCAACCTGCTGAACCTCCCCCTCATCTTCGCGAGCAACTCCCTTCTTCCCGTGAAGATCATGCCCACCTGGCTGCAGTACGTCGTGAAGGTGAACCCCGTGAGCTACGCGAATGACGCGATAAGGCAGCTCCTCATAGGGGCGATCGGGCTCAACAGCCTCCCCTTGGATTTTCTGGTGGTCGTCGGCTTTGCGTTGGCCCTCTCGGCGACGGGGATAGTGATGTCTTGGCGGCTGCTCGGCAAGTAGAGCGTTGCGCGCCTAGGCTTCCCTGAGGCTCTTCTCAAGGCCGCGCAGCGTATCCTCGAGGTTCGCCAGCCTCTTCTCCAAGGAGGTCATCTTCATCGAGACGTCGTTCCTCATGTTTCCGAGGTCGCCTCTCAAAGAGCTGAGGTCAGTCTTGATCGCATTGTGCTTCGCCGCCTGGTCCTGCATCGAGGACTCGAACTTCGTGTTGGATTCCCCTCTGCTGCCCTTTATCTGCTCTCCGACCTTCTTGACCTCGGCGTGCATCTCGGCGATTCGGGCTTCAAGCTTGTCAAGGCTTGTCTGGATTTTGGGGAGCGACACGCCTGCTGGCATGGCAAATTTGACTAATAAACGCTCTCGGCGAAGTTTTCGGCTATTCCTCGAAGACCTCGATCTCGACCTTCTTCCTGACGAACGGGGTTATCTTCCCCTTGAAGGTGGTCGCCTTGACGTGCGCGTCGTCGATGAAGTGGTACTCGGTATAGGGGGGGAGCTTCCTCGGCTTGTTCATGATGAGCTGGTGGAAGAGCACCCCGTGCTTTTTGAGCCACTCGCGCGTGACCTGCTCGTGCTCGGTGGTCCTCGCCGTGAAGAAGCAGATGTAGTGCCCAAGGTCGTACCACTTGTTGATCTCGAGGATGACTTCGGGGTACGGCTTTGCGACCCTCATCCTCTCAATGCCGTCCTCGTTCCTGATGTGCTCGGAGATGGTCCCGTCGATGTCGATTATGAAGATCTTCAATTCCTTCGCTCTTTCGAGCTTCGCAGGGACCTATCCCTCTTTATCCTTTCTTCCCCTCTTCGCCGAGGGGCGAGGCCGAGCCGCCTAGCCTAGCGGGAGATCGACGACATCGCGGGCGTGACGGCCTTGGTCTCGAAGATGATTTTCCTGAGGGCCTCCGAGATCTTGAGCGGCTCCGGGTGCTGCCACACGTTCCTGCCCACGGCCAGCCCCGCGCCTCCCGCCTCGATGACGCCCCTGACCTGCGAGAGGAACGCCTCGTCGCTGGAGGTCTTGGCGCCGCCCGACATCACGACCTTGGCCTTGCCCGCCGCCTTCACGGCCCAGGCGAAGCTCTTGGCATCGCCGCTGTACTTTATCTTGACGATGTCCGCCCCGAACTCTAGTCCCGCGCGCGCCGCGTAGGCGACGATGTCCGGGTTGGTGTCAGTCGGGACCCCCGTGCCCCTGGGATAGACCCAGCAGATCGCGCCCATGCCCCTCGCGTGGGCCTCCTCCTGGATGCGTCCCCACTCCTGGACCATCTCGGACTCGTGGCCGCTGCCCAAGAATATGGTATAGCCCACGCCCTTGGCGCCGAGCTCCTCGGCGTACTTGACCGAGCAGTGCTGCCTCGATATGGGCTCGGCCTTGACGAGGACGCTCTTGCCGTTGAGCTTGAGGATGAGGGGCGTCTTGCCGTCGTAGTACTTCTCGGCGGTCCCCTTCTGAAGCGCTAATCCGGTATAGCCGCCATTGTTGGCGATGTCTACGATGAAGCCCGGGTCGACGTTCTGGTCGTTGAAATCCTCAGTCGGTCCGTGCTCCAGACCCTGGTCGTAGGCAAGGATCAGGCACCGCCCGTTCTTCAGGAACGGCGCGGCGAAGTCTCTGTTGTTCATCTCGTCTCCGGCGGGTCAATGCCGCCCATATAAATCAAGCGAAGCTGCTCAACGATTATAACCGAACCCTTTTCTCCCGTCGGCCTAGAAACATGAAAATCGGCGTCTTGACGGGCGGAGGGGACTGTGCTGGGTTGAACGCCACGATCCGAGGGCTCGTGGCGCGCGCTGAGGAGCACGGCTTCGAGGTGGTAGGGATAGAGCGGGGGTGGAAGGGGCTCATCGAGCCGAAGGGGACCAAGATCTCCTACGAGATGGTCGACGAGCTGGTCGGGGTGGGAGGCACGTTCATCCTGACCTCGAGGACGAACCCGTTCAAGATGGAGGGAGGCCCTGAGAAGGTCGTCCAGAGCATCAAGAAGCTAGGGCTAGACTGCCTCGTCGCCATAGGCGGGAACGACACCCTGGGCGTCGCCCACAAGCTCTCGCAGATGGGGATCAAGGTCGTCGGCGTCCCCAAGACCATGGACAACGACCTCTCAAGCACAGACTTCACCTTTGGCTTCGACTCCGCGGTCAACGTCGCGGTCGAGTGCATCGACAGGGTCAAGACGACGGGCATGTCCCATGAGAGGGTTATCGTCGTCGAGGTCATGGGCAGGGACGCGGGATGGGTCGCCGCCTACGCGGGGATAGCCTCTGGCGCCCACGTAGTCCTTATCCCCGAGAAGCCCTTCGACATCGCAGACGTCTGCAAGACACTGAAGAAGAGGTGGGACGCGGGCCACAAGTTCTCCCTCGTCGTCGTCGCGGAGGGGGCGAAGGCGAAGGGAGCCCAGGGGAAGTCGACGAAGGGCGGAGCGCTCGACGCCTTCGGCAACCCGATCCTCGGCGGGGTAGGGCAGCTCATCGCCAAGGAGATAGAGAAGAGGACGGGTTTGGAGACCCGCGAAGTCGTCCTGGGCCACATCATCAGGGGAGGAGCGCCCAGCGCCTACGACCGGGTGCTCGCGACGAGGTTCGGCGTCGCCGCGGCGGACATCGTCAAGCAGGGTGATTTCGGGACGATGGTCGCGCTGAAGGGGAACAAGGTCGTCCGCGTCAAGATCGGGGGGGCCCTCGCTCAGAAGCTCGTAGACACCGAACTGTATTCGATAGCAAACTCGTTCTCCGGAGTGCGCCAGCTTCAGGGCAGCTAGGGCCAGATGCCGAGGGTCACTACGGCTTCGGCGACCCTTCCCACCCCTACGATGAGCGCGCCGGTCCTCGTGGAGACGCCTCTCGAAGTCGCCTCCTTGTGCACTTGCGCGAAGGCAGCCGTCATCTTGGTCTCGAGGGTCTTGTTCACCTCCTCCTCGCTCCACCGGAGCCTCTCGAGGTCCTGCACCCACTCGAGGTAGCTGACCATCACGCCCCCGGAGTTGGCCAGTATGTCGGGCACCAGGAAGACCTTGTTCTTCTCGAGCACCTTGTCGGCCTCAGGCGTGGTCGGCCCGTTCGCGGCCTCGATTATCATCTTGGCGCGAACGCCCTTCGCGACGTCGGCCGTTATCACGTTCTCGAACGCACCGGGGCAGAGGACGTCGCACTCGGTCTTGAGCACCTCCTCGTTGGAGACCTCCTCGGAGCCCGGGAATCCGACCACCGAGCCGGTCTTCTCCTTGTGCGCGAGAACCTTCTTGGCGTCCATCCCTCTCCTGCTATAGATCCCGCCTTTCGAGTCGCTCGCCGCCACCATCTTCGCGCCTACCATCTCCTCGAGGATCACAGCGTAGTTCGAGCCGACGTTACCATACCCCTGCACGGCGAACGACGCGCCCTTCAGGGTCAACTTGTTGATCCTCGCCGCTTCGCGCGTGCAGATAGCCGCCCCTCTGCCCGTCGCTGCCTCCCTGCCGAGGGACCCGCCCAATGACACGGGCTTTCCCGTCACGACGGCGGGCGCCATGTGACCCTTCATCTGGCTGTAGGTGTCGAGTATCCAAGCCATCGTCTGGGCGTTCGTGTACACGTCGGGCGCGGGGATGTCCACGTCAGGCCCTATCGCGTCCCCTAGGGCAGCGGTGTACCTGCGAGTCATTCGCTCCAGCTCCCCCTGCGACATTCGCTTCGGGTCGCAGACCACCCCTCCCTTGGACCCGCCGAACGGGATGTCAGCTATGCTGCACTTCCAAGTCATCCAAGCCGCGAGCGCCTTCACCTCGTCGAGGGAGACCTCTGGGTGATACCTGATCCCTCCCTTGAACGGCCCTCGCGCGTCGTTGTACTGCACTCGATAGCCCTTGAATATCCTGGTCCTCCCATTGTCCATCTTGACGGGGAAGGTCACCCTGATCACCTTCTTCGGCTCGCGGAGCATACGGTGAATCCCGTCGTCGAGCTTGAGGTGCTCCGCGGCGATTCTGAGCTGCTCCAGTGCGTTTGCGAAGGCATCAGGTCTCTTTTGGGACATTTGCAAGGTGGCGGGACGCCGGATTGTATTTACAGGTTTCCGGGCGTGAGGTGTGTTGAATAACTCGCACTCCACCGTCAAGGCCGCACGATCTCCGTTAGTCGTTTAACTCAGCAATCTCAATTCTGGCCGCTCTTCTTGGGCTGATTTACCACATTGGTGAGCAAACTCATAGTTATTCAACACACCTCGGGCGTGGAAAGCCTTGCGCCCTTCCGTCAGACGTGCATCGCGGTCCCGAGCTCCCTCAGCTTGGCCGGCCAGTCCTGGGCCTTCACCACGCTGCTCGCGACGAGGATCCCATGCGTCCCGAGCTTCATCGCGGCGGCCACATCGTCGCCAGAGACTATGCCCGCACCGCAGAGAAGGCTCCCATTGTACCCTGCCTTCGCCAGGGCCTCGGCCGTGTCGGTGAGCAATTCAGGTCTCGCCTTGGAGACGGCCGTCCCGGTCCCTATCAGTTCCGGAGGCTCGATGGCAAGGAACTCGGGGTCGAAGGCTGCGACCTCGACCGCCTCTTCGGTGGTCTCCGCGCAGGCGCAGCTCGTCAGCCCGAGACGCTTCATCCTCTCGATGGTCTGCCCCAGGACGTCCATCGTGATCCTCGACTCGCTGTGGTTCAGGAGGGACCCGGCGCACCCCGCGGCCTTGATCGACTCTGGGATCGAGTGGCCCGTGCTCTTCCCCTGCTCGCCCAATTCTGTCCTTTGCGCGAAGACCGGGATCTTGACCGCGGAGGCTATCGTGTTGAGCATGGGCGTCGGCGGAGCCACGACCACGTCGATGCCGACCTCCCAGCTCAGCCCCGCGGCAGCCTTGGCCAGCCGGAGCGAGCCGTCCCCCATGACCTCGGGGTAGTTCTTGAAGTTCACGATGAATGTCCGTGGACGCATTTTCGCTAGTCGGCTGGCTTCGTCCGCGCGGGGTATAAATCGAGTCCGCAAGAGGCATTTGCCGCAGAGAGCCGCTTCCCCTGGCGCTCTCTAGGAGTCGTCGTCGGACTCGGACTCCCAACCGTCGTCGTCCAAGTCCTGGTCCTGCTCTTCGGTCTCCCCGTCTTCCGAGGACATTTCGTCCTCGCGGTCCGGTTTTCGCTATTAAGGGTTGCCCGGCCTTCACGTTCGCGACCTGTCCCAGCGGCCAAACACCTTAACTGCGCCCCAAATTGACCGGCGACGCATTGGCAGTCCGTTGCCTCCGGGCGGGGCCAGCAGCGATCGCCGAGGCCGTCCGGGTGGTCAAGAGCGGCGGAGTGGTGGCAATCCCGACCGACACCGTATACGGCCTGGGGTGCGACCCTTCGAGCGACGAGGCGGTCGGCAGGCTGTTCGAGGTCAAGAATCGGCAGGCGAAGCCCGTCCCCCTCCTCTGCGCCGATTCGGGCGTGGCCGAGAACCTTGTGGACCTCAACGGCGTCGCGCGGAAATTGGCGGAGCTTCACTGGCCTGGGGCGCTCACGATAGTCGCGCCCATCAAGAAGGAGAGCAATCTTTCGCCCCTCCTCGACCAAGGGAGCGGACACCTCGGGGTCAGGGTGCCGGACAGCGAGGTGTGCCTCGCCCTTGCAGGGAAGGTGGGCGGCGCGATCACTGGGACGAGTGCGAACCTCTCCGGGCGCCCCTCCTGCCGAACGGCCGCGCAAGTTGTAGAGTCGCTCGATGGAAGGATTCAGCTGGTCATCGACGGCGGTGAGCTCCGGGGCAAAGAGTCGACCGTCGTCAGGGTCTCCGGGGGCACTGTTGAGGTTTTAAGGGAGGGGTCGGTCAGGATTCAGGAGGGTGAATTGAAGGCTTGAATCTGCTAATCACCTCCCAGAAGGGGAGCGAGGCGAAGGCGTCCGCCGAGTTCAAGGAGATCGCCTTGCAGCGCGGCCACCGCAAGCTCCACATCGAAAAGGCCGGCTTCGATGGCATCCTCGAGATAGAGATAGAGAACGCGAGGGACTTCATCGCGTTCATGAGAGACTACGTAAGGTCGGAACCCTTTAGGGTCCACTACATCCAGAGGATGATCCCGGTGGACGTCGTCGCCGACACGAACCTCGAGCAGATAAAGGAGGCCGCGACCCAGATCGCTCCGCAGATCCTCGAGGGGGAGACCTTCAGGATCGACATCACGGAGAGAGAATCTCCCACATCGAGGAAGGAACTCATCGACACGATCGCGGGGGTCGTAGATCGCAAGGTCAACCTGAACTCGCCCGACAAGGTCTTCAATGTCGAGGTGCTTGGGGAGTACACCGCGATGTCTGTCGCGAGGCCTGACGAGATACTCAGCATTACCAAGCTCAAGCGCTCTTCCTAGAGCCTCACCGCGAGAAGGGCGGCGCGCTCGACTTGCTCCAGGTCACTCTTCGTTAGCTTCTTTTTCGCGACCTCCTTGAACCGCTTGTCCACGGCAAGCCGCATGACCATGCGCGCCAGCGTCGCCCCGCTCCCCTCGGATGCAGCGACCATGAAGAACCTCTTCTTGTTTGACTTGTATCCGACGCGCTGAAACGCTTCTCCTATCTGTCGCGTCCCGGCTAGGCGCAACAGCAGGTCGAGCTCGGGCCTCTCCGCGAGCGTGGTACCCGACTTGGCGGCCGTAAGCGTCTGAGCCGCGATCATCTCGACGGCGCTGGGGTTGGGCGCGCGGGTCGCACCGACGACCTGGATGATGACTCTCGGGACCCGCTTCCTGACCTTCGCTAGGAGCTCCTCCACTTCGTCCGGCGGCACGCCGACCTCCCAACACGCGCAATGGAAGCTGTTCTCTCGCTGCATGTCCCGCCCGCCTCACCCTCCGTGCGAGAATGGCACGAGGAGCACCGAGTCGCCATCGAGAAGGCGCCGGTCCTTCTGCGCCGCTGCGGAGAGGGCTTCCTCGTCGTTGATGACGACTAGCGTGTTGTACTTTGTGAACCCGTGTTCGAGCTGGGCTGGCTTCTTCGAGAGAAGTAGGGAGAACAGGTCCTCCACGCTGATGCCGTCATGGGGGAGCTCGATCTCCTCGGAGCCCATGCTCGTCCGAATGTGCCCGAGGAACTTCAAATGGATCATTGCGCCTGCTGCGTGGCGGCGCGTTGGCGGAGTATTATCGTTTCCGCAAGGCTTCGCCGGTTGCGGGCGTCATGCTGCCCCCACCTCTGCCGTCGTCGGCTCGATGGACGCCTCCGCTGCCACGCCGGCCGCCTCTTCCTTCTCCGCGCTCGCCGCGATCATCGCCTTCGTTATCTTTCCGACTAGCTTGTTGCGGATCATCTTAGAGTTGACCGTCGCTATCTTCGCGAGCTGTGCCTTGTTAGCAGTATAATCTGTGCCGAACATCCCGGGGTACTTTACGAGGATCTCTTGCGAGAGCCTGCGGACTCTATCCATGTCTTGAGAGAGCCCCCGCAAGGGTGGAGATAACCTTTCTACCCAAGATAGCCCTTAGAGTTGAGCGATAGCTGCAGGAACGCCTCGTCCAGGCTCTTTCCCCAAAGCTCCGCGAGCCTGAACGCCACGCTGGGCACCAGGCCAGGCCCTCCAGCCCCCCCCAATGCGGCGAAGGCCACCGGCCCGTCGCTCTCTGCGAGGACGGCCTCGGGGGGACACCTCTTCGCGATCCTCAAGAGCTTCTTCGAGTAGAGGATGGCCGGGCCGAAGGAGACGAAGGTTCGCTGACGCGAGAGGACTCGCTCCAGGAGCTCCTCCCCTTCGAACCAGTGCATGAGCAGGGGACCTAGGGAGTATCCGTCGAGTACGTCAAGGCACGTCTCCTCAGCGTCCCTCGAATGCACCTGCAGCGGCTTCTTCAGCCGCGCCGCGACCTCGACCTGCGCCTTGAACAGCCCCATCTGGGCGCTCCTGGCAGACACCTCCGAATACTTCGGGTCGAGCCCGACTTCGCCCACGCCATCGGCAGCCTCCCAGAGAGGCGAGAGCTCGTCGAGCCCGACGGGCGTAGAAGCGGCCTCGGAGGGATGCACCCCGATGAAGCACTTCACCGCGTCGGGGTTGTTATCGCGTAGCCTCAAGTTGGGGGCTGCCTCGGCGGGTGAGACGCTGACGGATACCAGCCGCATCCCCCTCAAACAGGCACCGGCCACCACCTCTCCCGGCTCGGCGTACGCTGGCAGGTGGACGTGAGCGTCCCAGAGAGGGGCAAGGCCGCCTGAATCCATAGTCGTAAGACGCCGCAGAGGCCTGATATATCCATTGTAAGGTTGATTTCGTGGTATTCGGCGTCAAAGCCACGTTCTGCTGCCGCCACGCTTCCAATCGGCGAGAAGACCGCGAGAGAATGCTAACAGAGCAAGGTTGCAAACATTTTAGACCAAACGTTTAATAATTAACCGCGCATCACTCAAAATCGTCAGCATGTCCGAATCTGAGTTTGGGTTGGCCGCTGTGTACCGGCTCATAAAGAAGGCGGGCGCAGAGCGGGTGGGGGACGACGCGGCCATAGAGCTTCGTGTAGTGTTGGAGGAAGTGGGACTCCAGATCGCAAGGCAGGCGACGGAGTTCGCGAAGCCGTCGGACGTCAAGCTGGCGGCCAAGGCCGTCCTGAAGACGCAGTAGCAACGCAGCTTTTAATCCCGTTTCGATGGGGCGCTCGCATGGGCCCCGGTAGTGTAGTCCGGTCAAGCATGCTACCCTCTCGAGGTAGCGACTTGGGTTCAAATCCCGGCCGGGGCACCATGATTCTTCCCCATTTGACTTGAGGGAGGTAAATTGAAGTTATTCCTGCTAAAAATCCCTGTTTGCAAGCTCATTCTCCTAGCGATTTCTAGTTCACAGATCGAAGAATTGGGTTCAAATCCCTGCGCCATGCGGAATTCGCATCGGCGCTTGGTCGTCGCTTGACTGGGGGCACATCACGCCAATATCGAGGGACGGCGACGTCATCGCTGCGAAGCTAAGGGTCTATCCGGGTGACCAAGAGGAGTACCAGACGTTCATTTCGGGTGAGGCCTACAAGAGCCTCAAGAATTGGATGGACTACCGAGCGGTCTTCGGAGAGAAGATCACGCCGAGGGGTCTGGTCATGCGGGATCTGTCCCACCCAGACCTCGGCGCGAAGCGCGAGCCGCACCTCCCAAAAGAGGCTCGCGGCCAACGGCACCAAGCGATTGATTGAGGACGCGCTGCGGGGTACCGGTCTTCGAGAGGACTCCCTAGATATTCTGTCTTACTTGGTTTGCTCGTGCTACCATCACTCCGTGGTCGAACACATAACTTCCACAGTTATCCACTCAGATGGTAACGTTGGAATTCAAATCGACGTCAAGGGTGGATGGTGTATAAACTGATGTGGAGGAGCGTTCTGCTTGAGTCACTGTGACCCAGAGTCCTCCGGCGGTGGAAGCTCCGTTCAGTGTATATGGTTGTTGCATGGTTACTCGAACCGTTGACGCCAGCAGGGAAACCATTTGGTCAAAGTAAGGACTCAGTGTACTGTAGGGCGCGGTTCCGGTTCCGTTGGTTATGTACATGTATCCAACGTAACTCGAAGCCGCCAACACGTATGCAGAAGCGAGTGAGGGAACAGCATAACTGAAGAACATGAAGTTACTCTTGGTGTAACTCGTGTGCCAGCCTCCCACGCCAGCGATTGAAGTCCAGCCCGCCGTCAGAGAAAGCGAAGGAAGATACGCGTTCTCAAAGGTTCCGATCGTGTTTACGCCGCCGATGAAGTCTATGGGCACATCAGCCCCGGAGTTGGCTACAACCTCTGTCATCCCGAGGGATTTCCCATACTGGTTCAGCGTAGCGAAATATGCGGGTATGAACTCCCCATTCGGACCGCTGTAATACCAAGCACCGTTTGGGCTGTTGTAGTTCCAGTTCGGCATCTGATCGAGGTAGGTTCCGTTTACCCCGTACCAACTAAGATAGGTCAACATTTCAGCCTCTATCGAAGAAATACTCGCTTCGCCCCACACCGTAGGGACATACCCGATCACGATGATGCCCGCCGCCTGCATGCTCTTCACTTCACGCGTGATACTAGGGTTGTACGAGTCTCCTGGACCTCCAGCGGGGTTGATTATGACCATTATGGGTACAACGGTATGCGCGAGTTTAGCCTGAACGACCTCATTTACCTCACTTGATAGCGCGGCTGAGGCCTCCGTAAACAGTGGGACGATGATTCCTGTGCTTGACCGTGCCGGCGTCGTCTCAGGTGTTGTGGAAGTGTAAGCTACACTCGCTGCGAAAGGCGCTTGAATAATGGACGATGGAGCATGTGAAATACGAGTCGAAGACGGAATCTCTGTGGCGGAGCTGCTCGGCAATGACGAGGAGGTCGATGTCGCAGAGGAAGTAAGACTGGATAATGAGAATGAGATCCCGGAACCAACGATGATCAAGATTACCATAGCTGCTACTATCGACGTTACCATCGCGCGGTGAGCGATGCCGCGTGGGGAGCTCATGTTCCACGCCTTCTTTCAAAAGTCGAAGACACGAGAAGGGAGCGCTGTTCGTAACACCATGGGGATTCGCCGTTCCACGGTTCTTCGTTCCGACTAAACAAACGGCGATCTCGCCATCAATGTCGTTAACTGAAAATGAGGAGGTTGCAAGTTCAAATCAACAGTAATAATACCCCCGGGCATTACCACTGCTAGCGAGAATTCGAGAGTAGCATAGCACGGGCGTCCCACTACGCAGGGAAGCCACATAACATGGACCTGGACCTGGACCTGGAGTCTGCTGTGCCAATTTATCTCCTATCTTCCCGATTACCAGTTGGGTAGCTTAGCGAGGTTCTCCCATGTCGTCGTAGTCTGCATATTTATGCTGGACGGGCACTCTCCCATTCGCTCTCAAAGGAGCATTGTGGCTTTCGCGATAGTCTGCGGCCCAACCTGCTTCACGCGCTCTGTGGCGCAAGAACCTACCGGGCTCTAGCTGTCTTTCAGCCGTCCAGCCTGAAGGCCTTCTCCTCCTTCAGCATGATGTACATGGCCCGCATGAGCTTCCTCGCTGCGGCCACGATCGCGATCTTCTCGCCTCTCCTCTTCGCCACCTCTTTGTAGAATCCGGTGATGGCCGAGTCGCAGCTCCTCACGTGCGTGCGGGTGACCTGGACCATTATCCAGCTCAGCAGCGCGCTCCTCGTCCTGCTCTGTGTGGCATGGCTCCTATCCGCCGATTGGCGCACCCCGGGAACCAGGCCCGCGTAGGAGCAGAGGTGCTCGTGGTCGGAGAAGCGGTTGACGTCGGCTATCTCGCTCGATATGAGGAGGGCCGAGTAGTACGAGACGCCGGGTATCGTCATGAGGAGCTTGGCATAGCCGTCCTGCTCGGCGATCCGCCTCACCTTCAGGTCGAGCTCTCCGATCTTCCCGTCCAGGAACTCGATGGTGTCCAGGTAGTCGTCCACCGCGTCGATGCGGAGAGACCTGAGATAGCTCCTCCCGTCACGCGTGAACACGTCCCCCTCGTGTTTTGTCCACCTGGTCGCGAGCTCCACCTTCACCTTGTTCTTGAACCCGGTCCGCGTCTCGACCAGGCTGTGCCTCCTCCTCACGAGGTCTCTCACCTCCCTGGTCTTCTCGTCCGGCACGTACGCCTCTGGTATCATGTCCGCCCTCAACAGGTCTGCCAGTGTCCTGGCATCGACCTTGTCGCTCTTCACCTTTGCGTAGGCGATGGCCTTCACCATCAGCGGGTGGGCCACCTTCACGTCGTACCCCTTCTCCTTCAGCACGTCGCGG
>Ga0307373_10002835_pt1 | contig 30912 bp, 35 predicted proteins | sample OX2MG_FD_202534 | JGI IMG/M metagenome (GOLD analysis project Ga0307373, IMG submission 202534) | Soil microbial communities from Risofladan, Vaasa, Finland - OX-2 | ecosystem: Environmental > Terrestrial > Soil > Coastal area > Acid sulfate soil | place: Finland: Risofladan, Vaasa | collected...
CGAACTTCCCCGCCCTGCGGACTACCTCTTCGACCTCCGAGTCGAAGGAGTCGGGGCGGTAGTTGTTGGTCTGTATGAGGCTCTTCCGGTAGAGGTTCTTGAGAGCGCCAAACCTGTTCTTCATCGCGTCGTTGATCGTCCCCAGGGCTTCCTTCTTCGCCTCCATGAAACTGCCCAGAGTTTCCAGCAGCTTCAGATACTCGTGCATGTAGTCGATGTAGTCCTGGACGGGGTAGCGGATGCGGAGGTAGGCCAGCGTGTGCGCCCAGTTCGCCCCGAAGTCGTTGTTGGTCCCGACCCTACTCAAGAGGTCGGCGAGGTCGAAGCGCATGAACATGCTCAGGATGTCGATGAGGCACTCGTCGAGCTCCTTCTTGGCGGTGACCAAGTTGTTCCTGTTGTTGTAGACCGGGTCGAGGGGAACGAAAAAGAGAGAGTTGAACGGATTCTGGTATGCCGCGCCGTACTTCTTCGCGACCTGCTCGTTGAGCTTCCTGTTGAACAGGAGTTCACCCTCCATCAGAGCGTTGTAGGGGGCAGGTCCCCTCGCCAAGAGGTCGTCAGCCGCGCTAGGAAGTATCGCGAGCCCCATGATGGGCACAGAGGAGCCCAGCTTGGCGCGGAGGTGCCTCGCAAAGTCGAAGACCATCCCGCTGCCCGTACCTCCGCCCAGCCCGAAGACGAGGACGACTATCGGCTGGAACTTCGAGGTCAGGACCCTGTCCTTGAAGACCGAGATGGCGCTGTTGAGCTCGCTGTAATGGTAGTAGTTGAGGGCATAAACCGCCTTGCTGAGTGCCCTCATCCTCCCCACGCCCCCTGCGAGGGGCGGAATGGTCATGGAGGACTGCACCCAGGGCTTGTAGTTGGTCGCGACTATCCCCTCCTTCATGAGGTATGTGTTGTACTTGCCCATGAACTCGAAGAGCGACTCCGGAGTGTTGAACTTCATGTTCAGGCCCCTTACCCACAGGTGGTCGACGGAGACCCCCTTAGCTTCAAGCTTCGACTGCGTGGCCTTGTAGGATTTTACGAGGTCCGCGATGTCCGCGTCCGCAACGTCCACAGAGAGGCACGCTACGTTGAAGTCCTCCGCTGTGAGCAGTTTGAAGAACCGGTCGCTCTCGATGAGCGCTTGGATCACGTTCGTCCCGGTGCCGCCGAGCCCCACTACGTGGATGCTGGCGAATGAAGACGTCTTTCCGGCGTTGTTGCTCAACTTGATTCACTCAACTTGTCTCTCAGAGACTTTAGCTTGTCCGCCATCGCCCTGTCGTACTTCGCGGCGGTGACTTCGAGGACCGCAAGGTCCTTTTGGACGTCGTTGATTATCCCGACAGAGTAGCCGCTCTTGCCCCTGCTCCTGACCATCAGGACTGCCAGGAGGACTATCACGACCACTGCGCCGGCGAGCCCCACAAGGAGCCCCGTCTGGAGAGAACCGCTGGGCGGGACGGGGAATGCGGAGGGGACTATCGTGTTCAGGAGGGCCGTGCCGTTGTCAGGGAGTCCAAGGGTGTTCAGGGCCTGTGCCTGTGCAAGAATCGAGTTGACGATGGTCTGGAAGGTGGACGAGATCTTTCCTGAGGGCACGAGGGTGGCGGTCTGGTTGTAGTCGGAGAGGTAGGTCTGGATGGTCTGGTCGTTGACCGAAGCCGAGAACGAGCCTGTGCCCGTAGACAAGGCGGGGACGACGGAGACGAATATCACGTTATTCTGCGGGAGGTGCAGAGTAATGGTGCCGTTGCCCGACGGGGTGGAGTACTTTGCGATCGGGATGGTGAAGTTCACGGGCACCTGGAAATAGGCCGACAGCTTCAGAGTGCCCTGCGTGTAGTTGAAATCAACGGTCTTCTCGCTTGCTGTGAAGAGCGTCCTGTCGTACCCCGGGTACTGTGACGTGTGAAGGGCCCAGTAGACCGATTGGCCGACGGCCGGTCCGAACCTCGGGTTGAGGCTGACGGCGAAGGTCTTGGTGCTCGTAGAAGTGTTGGGCACGTTGATCTGGAGAGTCATGTTGTAAGAGTGGCCTGCGGTCAGCGGCTGTCCTGACGCGAGGTTGGAGTTCCCCGTCAGGTCGAAGAGAGCGCCCGAAGAGACCCACCCGGTCGCGGTCCATGCGGTTTGAGACTGCGCGTACACAGATGTCGCGCCACACAGCGTGACGACCGCCAGAAGAGCCAAGACAGATGCAAGTGAGATGGAGAGTCTCAAACTTGGGGCAGTAGTTCGGCTACTCGATTTAAGCATTAGGAATGTATGCTCGACTTTTTCTCGCACGGACCGGCCTACAACGTCTGGTTTCTTCCCGGAAGCTCTGCGGACTAGTCTCATCGCTGGGTCAGCCCTTCCAAGTTGCTCCGGCCGGCAGATTACCCAAGATGACATGAAATCTAGACAAGGAGCATAATTCCGTTTACAAATCCACGTCTTTCGCGCGGCTGCCCCGTGGACGGGGAGAGTGCCCTCAGCACGGCCGGCCTACCGGCGACCGACCGCGGCATTCAGGGCCTTCAGCGGCTCCAGCAAGGAGACGAAGAAGACGGCCAGCAGCGCCTTGGAGCCGAAGTTCAGCCAAAGGCTGAGGTGGAAGGGGTCGGAGGTCTTCAGGACCTGCGCGAAGGCGTAGCCCGAGTAGTAGTACTGCGGGTAGCCGTAGAGGATCCACACGACCCACACCGCCGCCGTGAGCGCCAGTAGCGCCGCGCTGGCCCGCTTGAAGCGGAGGTGCTCGTGTACGAGGAGGATGGGTGATATCATGATGAGCCAAAGGATGAACGTCCTGACGTCAGTCCCCGCGATGGTGGGAGGGTCGCTCAAGGCCGCGCTGAGGCCGAAGGTGAGGCCGTAGAGCACCTCATAGCATTGTAGGAACGCGTTCGCGAAGAGGATCCCGAGTACCATCGACTTCATCTCGGAGTAGCCGACGCTCCTGAACCTGTACTGGCTCAGCGCGTAGATGACTGACACAGACCCGACGGAGATCGAGGAGACGTCCCCAAGCTGGACGACCCACAACCGCCCCTCAAAGGTGAGGACGAGCGACACGGCGAAGGCCAGGAGGGCCGCGACGTAGGAGCCGAGGACGAACCAGTGCGTCAGTCTCGCTGGGTATCCGCGGAGGGTCCCTGGCATGGTCGCTCTGACCCGGTCGAGAGTCGGGATTTAGACGTTTGAAGTTATATCATCGCACAAAGACTCCACTAGTCTTGGCCGCGGACACCGAGGCACACCCCGACGGCGGGGAAGGGCCGGCCCCCGGGCTACTGCGGAGGGCTCTCCACGGGATCAACATAGGCCACCTGCTGCTGATAATCTTCGCGCTCCACCTCTTCGCCCTCTCGTTCCCATCGGACACTTCGAACGGGGGCGGGTTGGTCTTCGACGAGTCCTACTACGTCACCGCGTCGCTTGACCTCATCCACGGGGTGGCGAACAACCTCGAGCATCCGTTCTTCGGAAAGATCTGGGGCGTCCTCGGCATCAGCCTCTTCGGGAACAACTTCTTCGGATGGCGGATATTCTACGCGGTCGTCGGCACCCTAGCCGTTTGGATGATGTACGAGCTCGCGAGGCAGTTCTTCTCTAAGGAGAAGGCGCTGCTCGCAGGGTCGATGCTCGCCTTTGAGAACCTGTTCTTCGTCCACACCTCCCTCCTCCTGCTGGACGGGCCGCCCGTCCTCTTCGCCCTCGCGGGGTTCCTCGCCTACTTCAAGGGGCGCTACTATCTCTCAGCGCTCGCCTTCGGCCTCTGCATCCTCAGCAAGGAGAGCGGCGTCTTCTTCTTGCTCGCCCTAGTGCTCTACCACTTCTGGGCGAATTCGAAGAGGCTCAGGACGCCCGGCTCGCCGATCGGATTCAGGAAGGTCCTCGCCTTCGCCATCATCATCTCGCTCGTGGTGGGTGTCCCGCTCTGGGGCTACGACTACGCGTACCACCCATACACCAAGACGACCGTGGTGGTCGAGCCTATCGTCACGGTCAACCAGGCAGCCAACGTAACGGTCACCACGACGACTACCACGACCGTCCAGTCAGTCCCCGTGACCAATCCCGTCCAGAACTTCGAGTTCTACTTCACGTATCAGTCCTCATTGACCGGCTGCGGCAGCATAAACCAATGGAACTGCTATCCATGGAGCTGGGTCCTCCCGTTCGACGTGGGCCCGCTCCCCTACTACGTGAGCTCGGTGACCGTCTCGACGACCGAGGCCAACGGGACGGTCCTGCACGCAGCCTATCACCCCATCGACTGGCAGGGGATTGGCAACCTCGTCGTCTGGTACTCGATATGGCTGGTGGTCCCCCTCGTCGCGTGGAGGGTCATCAAGAGGCGCGCCAAGGAGGTGGACGCGCTCGCCGGGTGCATCATCGCGGGGACGTATCTGCCCCTCTTCTACATCTCCCTGGTGAGCGGTAGGGTCGAATACGCGTTCTACTTCATCAACACCGACGTGGGGCTCGCGCTCGGAATCCCGGTGGTCGTCGGGTTCTTGGCGCGGGGCAACGCAAGGGCGGAGCGGCTTCTCATCGCGCTTTGGCTGGTCGCCGCCGTGGCCTTCTTCTTCGCCTACTTCCCCGTCAATCCCTTCGCGTTCAGGTCTTAGGCGCCCTCATCGACCGCAGTCGCATTCATGCTTCCCTTAAATAAGCAGGGATGGTCAAAGTCCTCATGGTATTCATACTTGACGAGGGGAGCGAGTTCAACGCCCCTCTATCGAAGGTGTGGGCGCTCGCGCAGAGCGAGACGGCCCACAAGCACTCCAGCCAGATCGAGCCGAGGCGGTCGATGGAGGGCGAACACGGCGTCTTGGCCTTCGGATCGAAGATGCCCGACGGCAGCGTCGCAAGGCACAAGATGAAGGTGCATCTCGCGCCGCCCGTCATGCAATACTACGTCCCCAAGGGCAACAAGACAGGGGTCATCATCGTCGGCGACGCGATGTCCAAGGTCATACCCGAGAGCCAGCTCAAGGGAGCCGTCTTGATGGGCCTCGAGGTCGCCTTCAACGAAGACGTTGAGAACCTGAAGAGGCTACAGTAGGCGTTCAGACTTGGTCTCGCATCTCGGAAAACACGCCACGCTAGTCCCCGTCCGCAACATGGACAGGGCCGTCAAGTTCTACACGGAGAGCCTCGGCGGGAAGCTCCTCCACCGGATGGAAGGCGAGATGAAGGACTTTTGGGCCTCGGTCCAGGTCGGCGGGTCAGAGTTCTGGCTCGTCTCGCCAGAGGAGCGGGAGAAGAGGGAGCTTGCGTACTCGGTCTTCATGGTCGACGACGTCAAGGGCGCGGTCAGCGAGCTGAAGAAGAAGGGCGTGAAGTTCAATCGCGGGGAGAAGATGGGCAAAGAGAGCAGGGTCGAGGGACCCATAACCTTCGACCCGACAGGAGCCACGGCGTTCTTCAAGGACTCTGAAGGCAACCTCCTGATGCTCTTCCAGGGGATGTCGGCCTAGAAGAGAACGCGCGCTCGGCAGTGACCGGGCCGCGGAATCCCTAAAAGGCCGACGAGATTCCTCGAATGGCCTTGAAACGAGAGCGGAGGCCTCCGAGGACGTGGAGGCGCAACATGCTCGCTGGAGTGGGACTTCTAGCAGTCCTTGACGGGACAATCATCTCGGCGACCCCTGACCTGACGAGGGCCGCGTTCGCCCTCGCGGTCACGGTCGTGGTGGGAGGGTTCATCCTTGCGGTCTGGCGCAGCAACTCAAGACTCGAGAAGGCCGTCGCCGGGGACCGCCCCGCGAAGTAGGGCGGACCTCCGTCACACGACCGCGACCAACGAAAACTTACATACGATTCCGAAGCTGCAAACCGCCGAAGGAAAAAAGGGGAATACGGCCAAAGTTGTTCGCAGAAGCCCCAAGGCCATCCGGAAGACGCTCGAAGCTCGAAATCACCTGCGACATCCTTAGCGTGATCTCGAAGGGGACAGAGAAGCCGACAAGAATCATGCAGCTGGCAAACGTCACGTGGGACGACCTGATCATGTACCTCGAGGCCCTGATCAGAAACCAGCTCCTTTCGAGGCACGTGGACGGCAAGAGGGTGACGTACTCGCTGACGGACAGAGGGTCTGCCTTGCTCGACAACTACCTGAAGCTGAAGAGAGAGGCGGCGCCGCTTAAGCTCGAGACCCTAACCAAGGAGCGCATCTCGAAGGCGCTGACTTTCCTTCCGACCATCGGCGCTCAAGAGTCGGATCTCTACTCCAAGTTGCAGAGGAGGCTCAAGGCAGAGGGGCGCAAAATCCTCAGCCCCAAGATTGTGGGGAAGTCTGGAGCCGTCCACACGCTAGGTATCGTGGCGGAGCAGAAAGACGGCGCGAGGCACGGATACGTGGTGGTCCGAGCCGTGGACGAGACCCAGGTAATGAAGCTCTTCGTCACGCAGCTCGACACTGAGCTCGTTCTCCACGCCCTCTACTCTGGAGAGCTCTCGCAGAAGGCGGCTGACCTTGCGCGAGCGTACTCATTGGAGCTTCTGCCTTGGGAAGGTACCGAGACCAAGACGACGCATCCCGGGGGCGAGGCGGCGAGCGAGGTCGACGTGCTCAGGTTCGCAGGCAAGAGCCTCCTGCTCGAGGTGGACCCCGCGGTCAGCTACGAGGTGATTGTCAAGGAGTTCGCCCGCGCGTTCAAGTCATCGAAGAGCGCGGTCTTCGCGTTCACCTGGATGGGAGGGCCGATCTATGGCGTCCTCTCCTCCATAGAGGGCGTCCAGATCTTCAGCATGACCTCCCAGGCGACATACCCCAGGCAGACGGGGCAGGGGGCCGAGGTCTTGGTCCCGCACGACGACCCGGCGGTGCTGCTCGACCTGACGGCGAACGCCTTTCAGGCGAATGGAAATAGAAAGGCGTTGATGGTCTTCGACAGCATCTCTGACCTCATCGTGTCCCTCGGGTTCGAGAAGGCGTACGCCTTCTTGAAATCTCAGAAGGAGATCTTGGCGAAGGAGCCTGACGCCACGGCGCTATTCGTGGCGAAGCGCAACGCCCAGGACGAGAGGGTCATGAGCCTGATAAGGGGCCTCTTCGCCGACCATCTCTCATACGGCGCCTCAGGCCTGGCCGTGACGAGAGCGATGCAGGGGCGTCAAGCCGAGAACCGCTAGGTCCTTGTGGGCCTCATTTGTAAAATACGCGCAAGCTTGCGCCTACAAATCTACGATTCTTACAAGTCTAAGATTCTTACAAGAAATCATGGAACCGGTTTCCATGTTGTGGGGATATGCCCTAGCAATGGGTTGTGGTTTCTTCGTACTATATAATGCGACATGTTCGTCTATATGTCGGCGGACAAGAAAAGATGTCACAAGTTCTAAGCGCGCAGACTAGGTTCTCACCAAGGAGGTCGGCGTTCGAGATCAGGATGGATATTCTGAAGGTGGTGGCCGAAGGATCCGTAAAGCCGACGCACATCATGTACCGAAGCAACACCTCCTGGATTGTATTGCACAAGAACCTCGAGTCGTTGCTGGCTTCAGGGTTCATGCAACAGAGCGGGGAGTGCTCGAGGACGGAGTACGGCATCACGGAGACCGGCAAGAGGGTGTTGCACGACTACGTCGACCTGGTCGAAAAGACGTCGTCTCTGGCGGAGGTTCTAAGGTGAAATGGCGTCCGCGGTTCTTGTCCAGAGGCCGAGGGAGCAGGCTCAGCCCGCCGATGCCAGCCAGGGGGTCCGAATCCTCTCGGTGGAGTCTAAGATCAATAGCATCTCCCTGACGAAGACCGACCGAGACGTCCACCCGCTCGAGAGGAGGCCTTTCGACTTCGACGTCGACCTGAGCGAGTCGGTTCGGACTGAAGACACCCTGAGCGTCCGATACTCGTTCACCTTCGGGCGGCCCTCGTCTGGCCCGGTCTGCAAGGTCAGCGGGACTGCGCTCGTGCGGTTTTTCCAATTCAACCCGACGAGCGACTTTCACACCCTCGGCAACGACGTCACCAACGAGATGGCCGTAGAGATCTTCAGGAAGAACTACGAAGCGGTGTACCTGCTCCACGATGCGCTTTCGATGGAGGCGCCCTCCCCCTGGATCACTCAGGAGGTTTCTTTGGCATCGCGCAACCAAATAGTCGCCGAACAAGGCGGCAATCCGTAAATACATGCCTCCGGGCCGGGCCTTCGATAAAATCGTGAACAGCAGAAACTTCGTAATGATAGCGGCGGCGCTGGCTCTGATAGGCCTGATCGTCAACGCGGCCTTCGACGCAGATAACGTCTACGACATGACGACGACCACCCTCTTTCTCCTGACCCTCGTCTTTGCGCTCCTAGGCGCGTTCATGGGCAGGAACAAGTAGAGACGTTCTGGGCATCGGCACCTCGTGGGGCGCGCGGGAGCGCTTCGCTCCCGAGCCCCGAGGTCGGCCGTCACTTTACGAGGAGGAATAGGCCCTGCTCCGCGAAGAGGTTCGGTAGCAGCCCGACTCGCCTGTCCTTGCTCAGGAACGCTGAAGCCTCGATCTTGAGCCCCTTCAACTTGCAGTAGTCACGGAAGTCCGAGATGCTCAGGAAGTGAAGGTTGGGCGTGTTATACCACTCATAGGGGAGCGAAGGCGTCATAGGGACCTTCCCCGAGAAGAGCATCTGAAGCCTCGAGGAGTGATGTAGGAAGTTCGGGAACCCCACTATGAGCTTCTTCCCCACGCGCAGGGCGTCCTTGAAGACGACGTCGGGCTTCTTCACCTGCTGGAGGCTGCCGTTCATGATGACATAGTCGAAGGACTCGTCAGGGTACCCGGAGAGCCCCTCCTCGATGTCTTCGTGGAAGACGCTCAGTCCCTTCTCGACGCACTTGTAGATGGCCTGCTCGTCGATCTCGATGCCATTGGCGCGGACGCCCTTCTCCTTCACGAGGATCGAGAGCAACTCGCCGTCGCCGCACCCCAGGTCGAGGACGCTGGCCTCAGGCCTGATCCAGTCAGCGATTACCCGGTAGTCCAGTCTGACTCTGTCCATTTCTCTTCCGGACCTGGAGGCATCGGGCGACCGGCTTCGCTCCGGCTCCACTGCTTCATCTGCCTCCCGCTCCTCGCCGAGCCACAGCGAGACATTTTATCATCTTAGAGTCCGTAACCTCAAAGGGCATAGGTGGACTGTCCGCTCTTACAAAGTTACAGAGCATGACCCCGGGCAATTCCAGGTGTCGGCCATCCATTTAAGCGCCCACGCGTCCAGCGAATTTGACGGCACCGCTAATCTCATTGGACGTCACCTTCTCGCGGCCGTCGTCACGCCGGCTTAAGGTCGAGGTCAGGAAGTGCTTGACGAGCCTCGTCTCCTCCTCCGTCTCGAGCAGAAAGGCGTCATGCCCGTAGGTGGAGTGCACCTCGCAGTATGTCGCGTCGACGCCCGCCCACTTGCAGGCCTTCACTATCTCCTGGGACTGGTGCGCGGGATATAGCCAATCGGACTTGAAGGCGACGACGAGTACTTTCGCCCTTAGCCCTTTGAAGATCTCGGTGGGGCTCTTTGCCCCCGCGGCGTCGAAGTAGTCCATCGCCTTCGTGATGTAGAGATAAGAGTTGGCGTCGAACCTCTTGACGAAGCTCTCCCCCCTGTTCTCCAGGTATCCCTCGACCTCGAAGTCGGGGCTGAACTTCAAGGGCCGCTTCGATTCCTTGAGGCGCCTCCCGAACTTTTCCCCCATCGAAGCCTCGCTCATGTAGGTGATGTGCCCCACCATCCTCGCGACCGCGAGTCCCCGCGCGGGAGGGGAGTCGTTGTAGTAGTTCCCGCCCCTCCAGTTCGGGTCGGCCATTATCGCTTGCCTCCCGACCTCGTTGAAAGCTATCTGCTGGGGGGTGTGTTTCAGCGCGGTCGAAATCGGTATTGCGGAGCGGATCATCTCCGGATAGGAGACCATCCACTGGAGAACCTGCATCCCTCCCATCGAGCCGCCGGCGACAGAGAGGAGGCGCTCCACTCCGAGATGGCTGAGAAGATGGCGCTGGGCGTCGACCATGTCCTTGACGGACACGATTGGGAAGTCGGACCCGTAGGGACTTCGCGTCTTGGGGTTCGGCGACGAGGGGCCGGTGGAGCCCCTGCACCCCCCCACTACGTTGGAGCTTATGACGAAGTACTTGTCAGTGTCAAACCCCTTTCCAGGGCCGATCATGCTATCCCACCAGCCGGGGTTCTTCTCGCCCTCGTGGAAGCCCGCTGCGTGGGCGTCCCCGGAGAGCGCATGGAGCACCAGAATGGCGTTGGACCGGTCACCGCCAAGCTCGCCGTAGGTCTCGTAGGCCAGGGTTATGGGGCCGAGCCGCTCTCCGCTCTCGAGCGGCATCTCGTGGGGCGGTCCGGCGAAGGTGAAAGACTTTGTCTCGACGACCCCTACGCTATCGTCCGGGATTCCCATTCACCTGCCCTCCCACTGGTGGTCGGGGCGATAAGCTTGACCGCGGCGTCACTTCGCCGCAGCTCTTAGCGCCTGGTCGAGGTCGTCCCTGATGTCCTCGAAGTCCTCGATGCCGACGGAGAGCCGGACGTAATCCTCGGTCACCCCAGTCGTCTTCTGCTCCTCGGCGGTAAGTTGCTGATGGGTGGTGGTCGCGGGGTGGATAACGAGGCTCTTCGAGTCCCCGATGTTAGCGAGGTGGGAGAAGAGCTTCACCGAGTTGATGAACTTCTTCCCCGCCTCTGCGCCGCCCTTGATGCCGAATCCGACGATCCCGCCGTACTGGCCCTTCAGGTACTTCTCGGCCAGCTTGTGGCTCGGGTGGTCGTCGAGCCCGGGGTAGTTTACCCACGCCACTGACGGGTGGGTCTTCAGGAACTTTGCGACCTTTAGCGCGTTCTCCGAGTGCCTCTGCTGCCTCAGGGGGAGGGTCTCCAGCCCCTGCAGGAAGAGGAATGAGTTGAACGGGCTCAGGGCCGCGCCGAGGTCGCGGAGGAGCTGGACCCTCGCCTTGATGATGAACGCGACGTTCCCCAGGCCTGGGAAGTTCCCGAAGACATCCCAGTACTTCAGGCCGTGGTAGGTCGGGTCGGCCTCCGTGAACTCGGGGAACTTCCCGTTGCCGTAGTTGAACTTCCCTCCGTCGACGATCACGCCGCCGATGGAGGTCCCGTGGCCCCCGATGTACTTGGTCGCGGAAGAAACTATGATGTCTGCCCCGTAGTCAAAAGGCCTGAGAATCCCGACTCCCACTGTATTGTCGACTATGAAGGGGACCCCCGCGTCGTGGGCGACCTTGGCGATGGCCTCGAAGTCGGGCACGTCGAGCTTCGGGTTCCCTATGGTCTCTGCGTATATTGCGCGGGTCTTGCTCGTGATGGCCTTCTTGAAGGCTTGGGGGTCCCGCGAGTCGACGAACTTCACCGTCCTCCCGAGCTTCGGGAACGAGTAGTGGAACTGCTCATAGGTCCCTCCGTAGAGGTTGTTCGCCGAGACTACCTCGTCGCCCATGCGGGTGATGTTGAGTATAGCGAAGGCCTGGGCTGCCTGTCCGGAGGAGACGGCGAGCGCCCCGCTCCCGCCCTCGATCGCGGCGATGCGCCTCTCGAACACGTCGGTCGTCGGGTTCATGATCCGGGTGTAGATGTTCCCGAACTCCTTCAGCGCGAAGAGGTTCGCGGCGTGGTCAGTGCTCTTGAACACGTAAGAAGTCGTCTGGTAGATTGGTACGGCCCGGGCGCCCGTCGCGGGGTCCGGCGATTCCTGGCCTGCGTGGAGAGCCTTTGTGCTCAGCCCTTTGTAAGACATGGGTGCCCTGAAATTCTCACCATATATAAGATTGAGTTGTCAATTATGCTTTAACGAATATCAGCACGGAAGACTTACGGACGGGCGAAGCCTCGGCCCCCTGCGACGGCGAGCATTGGATAGACTTGGACCGGAGGACTACCAGAGCAACAGGCACATCCGGAAGCTCCTCACCCTCGCTCGGGCCACCAAGGGGGACGTGTTCTACGACCTGGGATGCGGGCGAGGCCAGCTCTGCGTAGTCGCGGTGACAGAGTTCGGGGTGAAGAGGGCCGTCGGGATTGAGATGCATGCAGGGAGGGCCAGGAAGGCGGCGGCCTACGTCGAGAAGCTCGGCCTCTCAGACATGATAGAGATCAGGAACGAGGACTTCATGAACTCGGACATCGGCGACGCTACGGTGGTATACTGCGGCCACTACGAGATGGAAGGCGATGTCGAACGCTTCGAGGGGGAGCTTGGCCCGGGCTCCAGGTTGGTGACACTCTTCCTCCCCTTCGTCGGGGTGGTGCCTACAGCGGCGGACTATCCATTCTATTCCATGGAGCTGCCGTTTAGGAAGACGCGGGACGTCTCGCTGTGGATCTCGAAGGTGCTCTTCCGGAAGGCAACCGTCGGGGAGATGTATCAGGAGCTTGACACCGACAGGGAGTACCGGTATGAGAAGAGGGCATTCAGTCAGCTCATGAGGAAGAGGTTCCCCGGCCTCTAGATGGTGGCTCGGAGGTAGCCTTCTGGTCCCTGTGGTGACTAAATATCTCCGGGCCGAACTTATTGGTGAGGGTTCAGGTCAAGCCGGGCCCGCCACCAATACTTCCCAGAAATGGATTCGAACTTCTTGAGTATGGCACATGGAATTGAACATGGTTCATATTCATGCCCTATCGGAGGTTTGAGCGTTGGGACCTGAGAAGCTCGCCGAAGAAATCCCTTACGGAGACCGACTGATTGAGGTTGTCAAATCCATGGGGTGTGATCGGATTGGAATCATCCTCAGACACTCCGTCAGGGATCACGGTCGAAAAGGCGAGGTCGCCAATCCGAACATGGACGCAAGGCTGACCCCGCACGGGCACAGTGAATCGAAAAGGTTCGGCCAGTCGCTCCCTGGAGGTTTCAACCTCGTTGTAGGCTACAGTCCCGTCCCCCGCTGCGTAGAGACGGCGACCGGCATCATGAACGGCTACTCGCAAGTGAATCCTGGTAGCATATCAGACATCGGAATAGACGATTCCTTGGCCGTGACCCACTTTTTCGCCAAGGACAGAAATGCAATGGAGTCATATAGGGAAAAGGCAGGAGGACTGCCATTCCTTAGAGAGTGGCTGGATGGGAGTCTTCCTGTCGGGATGATGAAATCTCCCTCGGAGGTAAAGCAGTTCGTCGTAAGCAGCGTTAGCAAGGACTTGAAGGCCAGTCAAGCCCCGCTCCTGCGGTTATGGGTGGGGCACGATTACGGGCTGATAATCCTGATAGAGACCATCTTTGGCGGACGATTCAAGGAGATCAAGTGGATACCGTATCTGGACGGCATAGTGTTTTGCTTGAGCAGAGAGGGATTGCTCACCGCAATGTGGGACGGCGAAATTGCAAAACTAAACGTTTGAATGCGACTCGGATTTGCTGTGCAAAGGTCTCAAATTCTGCGATGGATGACAAGATCCTCGACCTGCCCTCTTCGAGGGGACAGAGCCCCTGGCGGGCATTAGACCATCCGGGTCGAAGCCCTAAGCAATTTGAAGCCCACCGGCGAGTGCGCCCGTCTAGGCCGTTTGATTCGGGTTCGAAGCCCGTCGGGCCGGCCTAGACTCGAACCCGCCCGGGCTCGAATCCTGGAAAACCCTTCACGCTAAGGCGACGACAAGGAAATCTCTGTCGCAAAGAGTTTGAGACCTGCGGCGACTCGATGGCCGTGACAAGCTTACTACGAGGAACCTGCCGCTCAAACCTTCTCTGACCCTCACCCGAAGCCCCGTTGAAGACTCAGTCTGGCTCCTGACCCGCGAACCACCCAGGTACGAAGCGCTACCGAGAGAGAGTCCGGTTCTGCCTCCAGTGAGGGCGGAGTAGCGGAGAGCGAGTTCATTCCACCAGCCTATGAACTGGCCCGCCTCTACCATCAGCTTCAAACTGGTGTTTCATCGGTCTTGCGATACAGTCGCGAGCCAAGGGGCTTCGGGCACCGATGGCCGAAGACTCACACGAATAATCGTCCGACCCCCCGGTCAAGACCCCGCGACTTCCCAATTTTGGGTTACCCCTCTGAGTTGGAGCCTTCTCAATGAAGAGCCGGCCTTGGGCTGCTCTGCAAGTTTCTAGGGTCGGTCTTAAATCGCGCTAAGAGGTGAGAGAAAGCCCTATGACTGACTTTGCCGATGTCGACGAATGCCATGGAGAGAGATTCAGCGTCCCAGGACCTGTCGGAAGCTGACAGGTTGGCAGGGGCTGTGACGGCCGCACGACCCAAGGTGTGCGTCGTCGGCCTCGGTGGAGCCGGCAGCAACATTGTTTCTTGGATGAAGGAGAAGGGGATTGCTGGATGCAAACTCATCGCCGCGAACACCGACGCGGTCCACCTGAGCGTGACGAGGGCCGACAGTAGGATTCTCATCGGCGAAAAGGTCACTCGCGGTCAAGGCGCAGGTGGCCATCCCGAGATGGGTGAAAAGGCTGCTTACGAGAGCCTTGAGGAGCTGAGAGAGGCGGTTGCCGGTTCGAGCATCCTCCTCCTTTGCGCGGGTTTGGGGGGAGGGACAGGTACGGGTGCAATAAACGTGCTCGCGAAGGCCCTCCCAAGAAAGGGCATCCTAAAGATCGGCGTCGTCACGCTTCCTTTCTCTTTCGAGAGGCACAGGTACAAGAAAGCCAGAAAGAGCCTCGACCAGCTTCGAGAGTACTGCGACACGGTGGTCGCGATCGATAACACCAGACTCTCGAACGTCGCGGGGGGTCTACCTCTCGAGCAGGGGCTGGGGGTGGCGAGCGAGCTGGTGTGTCAGTTCGTGAAGAGCATCACCGAGACCATCACAACGGCGTCCCTCATCAACATAGACTACGCAGACCTAAAGGCGATAATGGAGCGAAGGGGGCTGGCTGCCATAGGCGTAGGAGAATCTTCTGGTAAGAGGAGAGTCGGGAAAGCGGCCAAAATTGCGATAGACAGCAGGCTCCTGGACGTGCGTGACGTTTCGAAGTCGTACGGAGTTTTGGTGCACGTGACAGGGGGAGGTGACGTAACGCTTGAGGAGGTCACGGCCGCTAGTGACGAGATAACGAGGGCCCTCAGACCTGACGTTAAGATCGTCTGGGGTGCCAGAGTTGAGGATAATATGCACGGAAGGGTCAGGGTGATGGTGGTCTTGACGGGGGTTGAGGGCAGGTTTCCTAGGCCATCAGCGGTCGAATCTTCCCCAGAGGGACGGCGGCAGTGGTTTCAAGACCGATTACGGAAGGACCACGGCTCAGTGGGCTCATTTCAGCCTCTTTTTAGCCAAATAGAGCGCGAAACTGGCTTATTTTGAAGAGGGGCCCCGGGCGGGCATATGACCATCTGGGTCGAAACCCCACGTATTTCGAGGCCCCATCGTCAAAAGCGACTTTCTGGGCCCTTGATTTCACTTTTCCGTCTTCAGCCTGACGAACTCGACCAGGCCATCCCTGAACCTGATGCTCGCGTGGCTCCCGTTGCAGAACGGTTTGTTCGCCGAGGCGCCGCAGCGGCAGAGAGTCACTCGGTTGCGTACTTCATAGGGAGTCCCATCCGCTGATTCCACCCTGATTCCTCCCTGGACATAGAGGGGGCCGCTGCAACCCATCGCCGGGTCCTCGACCACCCCGATCGATTCCTTCAGCTTGGGTTCTATCTCCTTCCCGGACTTCTTGTCGTGCAGGACTAGCCGACCCGAAGGACAGTGAGACTCTTCACGTATGACGAGCCCGCGCGCCTCGGAGTCGTCGGTCTGCTCCATCAAGGCCCATATCTTTCCACCAGGATCACAGAAGCGGGCGAAGGCGCAAAGATTCTCGGCGTCGCTGAGCGTCATCGTCGCGCCGTCGAAGATGTCGGCCTGCCTGGCGAAGGGCTGGCGCGTTGCCGTTTCCTTTCCATCGAAGTGTACCTTGTCGTGGGTGCCATCGCAGAACGGCTTTGACTTGGAGCGTCCGCAGCGGCAGAGCTTGTACTCTCCCTTCGTTGGGAATGTTTTTGCTCTCTTCCATTCCCAAGAGAGACCCTCCTCGTTCGGCTCGATTATCTCGATGGTTAGCGGTATGTCAGCGGAGACGACGTATGGGCCGTCTTTGGATACCAACACCTTCTTCCCTTTGGAAGCTTCGCGCAATATCACTCTCCCGAGCGGGGTCCGATTAAAAGACTCTTGCCTCAAGACAGCAGTGAATCAAGCGATGACTCCCCTTCTCCGAGCACGATGAGAACCATTCGGCGCCAAGTTGTCGCCTGCGAGAATCCAAGAGTATCCTAAAGAAAGCATTCAAGTCCCGGACGCCCTTATTCAAACGGATGCTGGCCTTAATGCGTGGAGTGACATGTGCGAGCTCGTGGAGCAGGCCCGGTTAGCCAGGGCTTGAATCAGATAGAGTCGCTCACAATCAGGGAAAGTAGTATTAATTCTACCTTTTTGCTAGCATTGGTAGGTGTTTGTTTGGCATGGAGATAGGCATTGACAGTTTCGTAGCTGCTTTCACCGACAAGGGCAAGTCGGTCAGTCCGTCCGAGCGCATGCAAAACCTTCTTGAGGACATAGAGGTTGCCGACAAGGTAGGTCTGGATGTCTTCGGGATCGGGGAGCACCACCGCAAGGAATTCCTCGACTCTGCGCCACCAATTATCCTCTCGGCCGCGGCGGCAAGGACGAAGAAGATCCGACTGACGAGCGCCGTGACCGTGCTTAGCGCTACCGACCCGGTGCGGACCTTCCAGGAGTTCGCCACCCTCGACCTGATCTCGCGGGGGAGGGCTGAGATGGTGGTGGGCCGAGGCTCGTTCGTAGAAGCGTTCCCTCTGTTCGGCTATGACCTCGCCGACTATGACAGGGTGTTCAGGGAAAAACTCGACCTTCTTCTCAAGATACGTGACAACGAGCACGTGACCTGGTCAGGGGTCTTCCGGCCCGCGCTGACCGGTCAGGGGGTCTATCCTCGACCCCTCCAGAACCCGTTCCCGATCTGGCTGGGGGTGGGCGGGACACCGGGGTCGTTCGTCCGTGCTGGCTTGCTCGGGCTTCCACTGGCGGTCGCCATCATAGGAGGGGAGACGCACCGCTTCAGACCTCTCATCGACAGCTACAGGGCGGCCTGGAAGAAGGCGGGCCATCCAGCCAAGGGGATGAAGGTGGCGTTGCACTCTCTAGGCTACGTTGCCGAGTCCTCGAAAGAGGCGGCCGACGATTTCTTCCCAGGATATGCACGCGCGTTCACCGACGTTGGGAAGGAGCGAGGCTGGAGTCCTGTAACAAGAGAGGACTTCGACGCGCAGATTGGACCACGGGGTGCTTTGATTATCGGCGACCCCGAACAGGTGATCGAGAAGATAAAGCGCCACGCCAAGGCCTTGGGGGGAATCTCACGTGTGACCTTCCAGATGGACCCGGGCTCGCTCTCGCGCGAGAAGTTCAGGCGCTCCATCGAGCTCCTCGGGAAGCGTGTCGCACCTGCAATCCATAAGGAGGTCATCGAAGAGAACCTGGAGGAGGAGAGCGCCGCGTGACGTTGGAGCCTACACCCATCGTCAAAGACAGCGACAGTGTGGTGATCCGCGTCGTGGGGGTGGCGGGCAGCTTGCGAGCGGAGAGCGCCACCCGGATGGCCGTGAGGTACGCGCTTACGGGCGCTCAGGAGGAGGGAGCCAAAGTAGAGCTGATGGACCTAGCCGCATACGACTTGCCGTTCCTAGGTCGCGAGAAGGAAGAGTCCGGCGCAAAAGCTGTCGAAAGGTTCCGCGCGGACCTGAGGGCCGCGGACGGGATAATACTCGGCTCTCCCGAGATACATGGAAGTTTCAGCGGCATGCTGAAGAACGCCCTGGACCTGACCGGCTCAGACGAGTTCGAGGGCAAGATGGTGGGGCTCGTGGGCGTAGCCGGCGGGCAGATGGGCGCGGTCGAGACCTTGAGCCAACTTCGGACTGTCGGTCGTTCTCTACATGCGTGGGTAGTGCCGACCCAGGTTTCCATAGGCGATTCAAGTACCGCCTTCAATCAAAAGGGAGAACCAGTCAGATCGGAAGTAGGGAATCGCCTAAGGTCTGTCGGCCGGCAGGTGGCCCACTTTGCCCGTCTGCACAAGTGCGAGAACCACCTCCAGTTCTTAAAAGAGTGGGAGGGGGCGCCTCGAACTTCTGACGCTGTAAATCCAAAGACCGTCACTCGCTAGTGCGGAACAGCGAACATGGCCCGGTCGCTTGCCTAGCGCAGAATCGTGATCTGAAAGACCAACGTCGCGATGGGGATCGCAATCCCAAGGCCCAGACCCTGGCAGTGAGCAGTGGGCATCGAGAGAAGAATAGGCCACCCCGGGCAGGCATGCGACCATCTGGGTCGAATCCCTGGGCACGAGGGCCCAGCGGGCTGAAATTCAGCAGTTTCTCCCCTCAAAGCCGCGCCAAACGCGAACAACGTTTTAAGAGGATTTCTACGTCAGCTTCGTGGGTTGAGAGTTCGCCAGTCGCCTTTCGACATTTCTTGACAGAAAAGCGGCTGCCGAATCCCGTTCACCTTCTTCTCGCAGGCGGCCTCTCCGCATTCGGATCTCTCCCCTTGTTCCTTTCCGCAGGCGTGCCCGGCTATGACGCATCCAGCCACGTCGCAAAGGCCGCGTTCCTCATGTATTCCTTCGAACATGGTAATTTCCTCGGCTGGAGCCAGTTTTGGTACAGCGGCTTCCAGATGTTCTACACGTACTCGCCTCTGACCTATGTCCTGGCTGGAGCCCTCGGATGGATGTTCGGCGGCGCGATGGCGGGAATGAAGTTGCTCATCATCCTGTCTTTCATCCTGTCGGGGCTGGGAGCGTTCGGACTCGCTCGAGACTTCGGAATCTCTCCGAACTGGTCATTGGTAGGCGCGGTCCTCTACTCTCTTACTTCACCTCACATCCTTATCCTGTTCGACAACGGCAGCCTGACCTATTCCCTGGCCTTCGCACTGGCCCCCTTCCTGTTCTGGTCGGGTCGGGTCGCGCTGAGGAGACAGACCCTCGATTCAACGCTCTTGTTTGGAGCCCTCATCGCACTGATGGTGCTCTCGAACGCGACCTCTCTGTACGTGTTGTTTCTCCCGCTCCTCGCGTACTTTCTCATCTCCTTTCCCAAAACCAAGGTACTCAGGTCAATGCTGATCCTGGTTGCGTCCTCGACGGTCGGGCTGCTTCTGAGCGGCTTCTGGCTGATTCCTTACATTCAAATCGAACTGTCGGGTCAACTCAATCTCTTAACGGAGTCGGCCGCCGGGGCATATCCCAGTTCCAACGTCATACACTGGTACTCGTTTTTCATGTCCAATTCCGGGAATGCAATCGCGGGAGATGTGGGCTGGATGTTGCTCCTCCCTGCCCTTGCCTCGGTCATCTTCTTGCGAAGGAGGGAAGAGTTCGCCCTTCTCTGTGGAGCCGTGGTTTCGTTCTTGCTGACAATCGGCCCTACGTTGACCTCGTTATTTTACAAAATCCCCCTGGTCTTGGCGGTACAATTTGCGTGGAGATTCGAGATAGCGGACCTCCTGTTCATGGCTCCACTCGCCGCGCTATTTTTCTGGCGATTGTCCCGACGCCTGCAACTGGGAAAAGGGCTCTTTCGGGGAAATAGGAGGGTCGTCGCTTTCTCGTTCATCCTGCTTTTCATCATAGCTGTTGCGGCGGGCTCGATGTCCATAATCCCTTCCTATTTATTCCAGCCGCGACAGGACCCGTCAGACCCGAGTCAGCAGGCAGCCTTCGATTTTCTTGCGAGTCAACCTGGTTTCTTCAGGGTGATGGTCATGGACCGCTACAATGGGGCATTTCCAGAATACACCCTCAAGGGGTCGATCGACGGATGGTATGACCAGGCGATCACGCAAGGGTATAGGAACTACACCTACAACATCTACTATTGCGGCGCGAACAATCGCACGCTTGGCGCCCTCGAGTTGCTCGGTGCGCGGTACGTCCTGATCGACTATGCCTACGGCGGTGTAGGGCCATCGGCGCTGCAGTCGTTCAACTCGACCGGCCCTCCCGTATTCAAGAACAACGAAGTCGCAATATACGAAATCCCCGGCTCCCAGCTCATCTACGTCACCGCGTCCATGCCCAACATCGGCTTCGCCCCTTCCCAGGACGTGAACTGCAACGAGCCGATTCCCACCGCTCCGGCGACGGAAGTGAACTACTCCATCTCGGACCTCAGATGGGGAGAGACAAACATCTCATTCGATGTAGACGTCGATGAGCCGTCTTACGTGCTCGTCTCGAACGCTTATGCGCCCGGCTGGGTCGCGGAGGACAATGGAAGCTCTGTGCCCATCCTGGTGTCCCCGCCTGGGTTGCCGGTCATCCACGTATCAGCTGGCCTTCAACGCATCACGCTGAGCTACTCGTCCTCGCCGACAGAGATCGACTCCGCCCTCCTGTCAGTGGGTGCGCTCTTGGCGATATCCACGATAGTCATCTCGAGAGCCGCACGAGGTCAACACTCGGGCCATGCGGGCCACCTCTGAATAACCGCGCTCAACGAGGTGGCGTCTCCTCGTTCGACACGATGAGGCCGCGCTGGGCGGGTCTAATGCCCCACCTACTCGCCATTTTCTGCCTCCTTTAGGCAAATAGAGCGCAAAGCGCGCTTAGTTTGAAGAGATGCCCCGGGCGGGCGTTAGACCATCTGGGTCGAATCCCCTGTCATTGATTCCGGACATTGATGCTCAGCTCAGCGGATTAATGTCCCAAAGACGTGAAAGAGCCAGACTCGATAGGCTAAAAGATTCAAATGTCGTGACGGAAATGATCTGGAAGTGAAGATGAGCTGAATTGCTATTTCTGCAACAATGTTGCCAAGGGTGTATGCAAGGAATGCATGAGGGGGTCTTCAAGGACCACTCGGTTCTTTCGGAAAGTGAACGAACGGTGACTGGAAAGGCCTTCGAACTACGATGCAAGAGCGGTTACGAAACCTCAAACAAGGACTGGGACCGTAACAAATCATATGGACAGAAGCGCGAGGTTCGTGCTTCTTTCGGGGACAGACCCGATGCCTCCAGGCGCGAATCTTAGGCTCGCGCAGAGGTTCCTGACGGAGGAGATTCAATAAGAATCTGACGCACCCTACAAGAGCCGCCGTTTTACTGCGTAAGCCTGTCGCTGGAATGTGGCGCTTCGCGTTCAGGACAGTGACCCCCCGGATGCGCAATTAAGCGGTTCGCAAGAAAGCCTCAGCTAGGGCTTGTCCTCTTCGGCCTTCTCTGCATCTTTCTTGGTCTTGTGGATGGTTCCGGCCGGATGGTTGGGTGGGGAGTAGATTGTGTATAGTCTCGATTTCCGCTTTGAAACGTTGATGACGTTGTGCCAAGTCCCGGCGGGCACGATTACCGCGTCACCGCTCCGAGCGACGTGCTTCTCCTTACCGTTGTTAAGGACGAACTTGAGTTTTCCTTCTTCTATCCGGAAGAACTGGTCAACGTTCTGGTGTACCTCGTTACCGATTTCCTCTCCAGCTTTCAGACACATCACCACGAGCTGCGCGTGCTTTCCTGTAAACAAGACCTGCCTGAAATACCTGTTCTTCAGCGTCTGTTTCTCGATTGATCCGAAATATCCTGTCGTTTTGCGCTCTCCTTCTTCTCATGGATTCGCCGGGACGGGCCTACTTAACCAGCGGCCATGATTCTCACAATTGAGAGTCACCACAATCCGTAGTGTATGGAAACGTAAGAGAACCTAGGAGAGAATTGCCAGTCCAGGGACCGCACCCGCACGGGTACGAATCGCAGACGTGTGTTAATGGCGCCATTTCAGGCGCCTTTGGACAAATGGAGCATAAAACGCGCTTATTTTGAAGAGGTGCTCCGGGCGGGACTGGGGCATAGCAAAAGTGGGTTCAGTTCTATCGCTAGAGTCTCCAACGGCAAAACTTTCTTCAGGACGGACGAGAAAACCGAGGCGCTCGGGGACCTGAGCGAGATCGAGGAGTCCAGGCTGCAGGAGCTCCTCGACCAGAAGAGCATGAGGAAGCTGGGACTGAACGGGAACCGGCAGAAGGTGGTGTGGATGGGCGAGGTGGAGAGGTTCATAGAGGAGGGATTGGAGTACCTGTCCACCCTCCCGTCAGGCGAGGCAATCGTCAGACTACCTGCGACCTGATGTCGGGCTCCGTGTCGGCGGCGAACACGCATTGCTCCGCCCCAACGAAGGGCGATTATCTATCCAAGGGTTCGGCCCGACGGGATTCGAACCCCCCGGGGTTCGGAACCTGGATTCTTCCCGCGGACGTGGTCCAATGTGTTGTAATAAGCGGGCTGCAGCCTAAAAATGCCACGGTGAGGGTCGAGACACTGGTCGCAACATTCCGGTCGCAATAGCCAGAACGACACCTTCGCTTGCTATTGGTCGGTGGGTAGGTTTCGGGTCGGGAAAATGGGGAGTCACCTGAATATTCACTTGAGTCGTAGGCGTTTGACGCGCGAAACCTCGTTGCCCGAGATACAAGATAAGACTTAAGTATACAGGATAATAAAACGTATACTAATGACAGAGGTCCTGTCGGTCAAGGTGGACAAGGAGAAGATCAGGCAGCTAGAAGAAATAGCTCGCGAGGAGCAGAGCGACAGGTCTACGACAGCCAGGAGGCTTCTCGACATTGGAATGAAAGAATGGAAGGTCAACAAGGCGATCGAGATGTTCAGACGAGACAAGGTGTCGCTCTGGAGAGGTGCCGCCACGGCGGGGGTCTCATTGAGGGAGTTCATCGAGATCCTCGACGAAAGGAAAGTCGCCTGGGTCGGAGTCAGCGCTCTAGAACTCGAAGCTGAAGCGAAGGCCATAGAAAAAGAAACACGTTGAAGCTTAGGTTCGTCTTCGACGCTTCCCCGCTAATTCATCTCGCGAGGGCCGGACATGGTCCGCTGATTGTCAAGCTCGAGGGGGAGAAATACACCGTCCCCGCTGTCTTTGACGAAGTTGTAAGCAAAGGGAAAGAGATGGACTATCCTGACGCTGCGGGTACGGCTTCTTTAGTGGATGAGGGCATACTCAAGGTCAAGGCTCCTCGAAAGAAAATGGCGGATGCGATACTCAGAGTCCACAAAGACATTCACGCGGGCGAAATAGAGGTCATCGCGCTTGCTAAGGGAATGAGCGCAATCGCAGTGATCGATGACCGCGTGGCCAGAACCGTCGCCAAAATCGAGGGGGTCCGTGTCGAAGGCTCATACGGCGTCGTGCTCAGAGCGGCTGCGAGAGGCTTGATATCAGGAGAAGAGGGCGAGCGTGCACTCAGAGGGCTCGTTGCATCTGGATGGAGATGCGACGCGGAACTCTATGCCGCATTGCTCGAATCGATAAGAGAGATCGTGGAACGCCGAACTTGAATCTGACCGAGTGAAATCACCTGCTCGAACACTTGAGTCGTGATAGGGTTTTCGGCGGGGGCGGGCCCGACGGGATTCGCGTGAACGACTCTTTACTTCTCGAATAGCCCGCCGGTCCACTCGAGCATCTGCTCCTTGTCACTCTGCAGGAAGGGCATGTTCAGGTAGTGATGTAGGGACGTCATCGTGGTGTGCCCCTGGCTCAGGAAGATCTCTGCTGTGCGCTCGGGATAGCAGCTGACGAGCCACGACTCCCAGGTCTTCCTGGTCGTCTTGGGAGAGAGCCCGACCGGGTCGAGGCCCGACCTCTTGGCCCACCTCTCGAGGTTCTCGGTCCAGGTCTTGTAGGAGGGGAGTGCCTTCGCAGTGAAGAAGTACTGCAGGACGCTCGAGCCGCGGGGGCTGACCCTGACCCACCTCTCCTTCTGCTTCCTCTTCGCCTTCAGCAGCGCCGCCTCGGGCAGGTGGATGAACGTGCCGTCGAACCAGTCCTTGTTCTCCTTGAACCGCTGCGCCTCGACGTACCGGAGGCCGGTCAGGGTCAGGGCGTCCAGGTTTGTCTTGTTGTCCAGCTCCCTGGCTCCCTCTCTCAGCGCGTTGTACTCCGCGGGGCGCAGGATCCGGACCCTCTCCTTGATAATCGGCTTCCCGAATATCGTTGTGACCGCCAACGCCAGGGCCAAGGCACCCCCTACTTTTAACAAAACTGGTGGTTTTTGGCCCCATATCGGGCAGGATCCTCCTCACGCCGAGCGTGGCTCTGGCCTTTTACCCCCCAGTTTCAACGGTAAAGTGTGGGGTAAGGAGATGGCGAAAGGAGCAGGCTACTCAGCTCATCTTGACGGTACCTGCTGGGCACGCAAGAATCTATATTGCTGAGGTCCTGCACACAGAATCACAAGGGTATAGCCATGTCCACAAAGAAAGAGGGCGCGCTGGCCGTTAGGAAGTCAAAGAAGCCCGAGCTTGCCGTTAGAGAACCTCAACCCAGTTGGGTTGAAGGCTTCAACAAGATGTTAGAGCCGTTTCGCCTAATGCCCTGGGACCCGTTCAGGGGATACGAGTGGCCTCTTGAATATGAACTGCCGACGCGAATACCCTACGTTGATGTCATCGACTCTGGCAACGAGTATGTCGTGAAAGCGGAGCTTCCAGGGATCAAAGAGGAGGATGTGGAGATGGAAGTTGGAGCGAACGAGTTGGTACTGAATGCCACGTCTGACGTGGTTACGGAGGAGAAGGGAAAAACCTACTTGCATAGGGAGAGGGCTTTCTCCAGATTCCACAGACACATAGGCTTTGGCGAGCCCATAGACACGGAGAAATCCTCAGCAAGCTTGGTTAAAGGTATCCTCGAAGTGAAGCTTCCCAAGCTTGGGCCTAGGCCTCAAAAGAAAATCAAGAAACTGAAGTTGTGAGGCCATTTGCTCGGCCCCCGCCTTCTCGAACCTTGCAACGAACCTGCCTGCGAAACGAGGGAAGGGTGTCCGACGCCTAAAAGGTAGCGGGCCTGTGGTGCCCAGCACCGATCTGTGCTGCAACCTCTATCTTTTCCCCGATAGCTGACATGCTTCCAGTATGATGCCACTGCATAAGAGATTCAGTTTGCCGAGCATAACTAGCTAATAGAACGAAGCGTCGTTCCTTGCATGGATGAGTCCCCGCCCCAAAAACTTCCTAGGTAGAGCAACTTCAGGATATTGTCGTCCGTCTTCAGCAGGAACGGCGGGACCGAAGAGATGAACACCGCCTCGCTCACGCGCTCCAATCCGTAGGCACCCAGGTAGCGTGCGACTTCGCCGCCCCCCATCGAGAACCCGACCAGCGCGAAATCACGCAGGTCGAGCTTCGTCACGAGCTTATGCAGGTCCGTGGCGAAGGTGTCGTAGTCATATCCGGACGCCGGTTTGCTTGAGCCGCCGAATCCTCTGCGGTCGTAGGTAATGACCCTGTGACCCGCATTCAGAAGGACCCCTACCTGTTTCTCCCAGGAGGCACCGCTCAGCGGCCACCCGTGGATCAGCACGACTGGCTTGCCCCTGCCGTGGTCCTCGTAATATAGGTCGATGCTGTCCGAGTTTTCTTGACCTACAGTAATCCGGCCCATTACACTTCTCCTCGCATAATCTTTCCATTGACGAGGTTCAGGCCTTTTGCGACTCGCTTTCCAAGCCCGGGGTCGGCTTTGGTAAGGTTTTCGACCATGCGTCACTGGATCCGCTTTTCCGCCTTTCCCAGCGCTTCGACTACGTTATCGACCAGATGGTCCCGTTCCATCTTGCTAAGCGAACGGTAGCGTCCGTCTGCCTGCTCGAAGTCGCTCGTCAGGCTGATCTTCTGACGCGACATGTCACCATCGAGGTGATCGTGGGTCGCGCCGGTGGCTGGTGCTTCGCGTGGCATCCCGGCCGCCAAAGTATTGGGCTCATAGTTGACTGTCCCCCCACCGTAGGGTGCGTACTGCATGGCCCCGTCACGCCGGTTGTTGTCGACCGACGTATGTGGTCGGTTGACCGGGAGTTGCAGATAGTTCGCGCCGAGCCGGTGTCGCTGGGTATCGGGGTATGAGAAGATCCTGCCTTGCAAGAGCTTGTCAGCAGAGAACTCGATTCCCCGGAACTATGGAGGCCTGGCAGCTCGCTCTCGTCGCGCACGACCACGACGTACGGGAGCCCCATCTCCTTCGGCTTCTCGACCAGGTATATCCCCAGCAGCTTGTAGCCCAACACGATGACGTGGTTCTCCAGCTTCGACGCGGCTCCTGGCGAGAACTCTTCTGGCGCTCCTGACAACTCAGACCACCCCTGCCCGTGCCGGTTTATCCGCATTTGTTCCCGCAGGAACGTGGATGCGTCCTCCAGAAGGGATTGCGGGGCGAGACGAAGATCCTGAGGTCAAGGGTGAAGCGTCATCAAGGCAGGAGCGACGTAGCTGAATATCAGATGGTAAGCCGCTGACCGCCCAGCCCTACGGTTCCCGCGCTCGGCGGCGGTGAGGAATGGCCCTTAGGCGCCCGGTGGTTGCGCATGATAGACGCGGCGCGGTCGCCGCTCCTATCGTCGATTTCGTGCAGTCATCATACCCTGCCTCCGGTCTCTTCGCATTTCGAATTGCCAGAGGCTTTTTATCGTCAGGCCCCACTTACACCATTGTTGCCACTTGAAGAGGCAGAGATAGAGCCCACCCAGGAGATCCACCCCCTCCTTGAGAAGATGGAGCATGGGAAGTTCTACAGGCTCACCGAGTTGTAGGAGATGACATACGGCGCGGAGTTCTTTGTCGACATTCAGAAGAACGGGGACGAGAAGACCATGTGGCTCTTCATGACGAAAGTCCTCAACCTAAGGACACGGCTCGAGGTTCTTGAAATCCTTGGCAGGCTCAGGACCGGCAGGAGAAAGGGGGTGGAAGAGGATGAGGTCGATGTCGCTGGCAACGAGTGTTGCGCGGCCCCGTCATCTACTACGCGAGGAAGTAGGCGCCCGGCTGCCTTCTTGTCTAACGGTGTGCGAGAACCGCGCCACGGTGGGTCTCGTCCCGATGGTGTGACGCGGACCTACTAATGCATCGATCCGCATGGCCGCATGGCTGACTCGTTCTGAGCGGGTTCAGCAGAGTCTGGGAATGCGAGACAGGAAGGCGAGCAGCAGGGAAGAAAAACAAGAGAAGTCCGAGGCGCTAGGATTTCTAGCGCGCGGGGACTGCGGCGACAACCGGCGCCGACTTCACAAGTTCGTCGATCCTCTTCATCACTCCGTTCTCGACGTGCACAGTCCACGACATCTCCGCCACGTCGAGGGGCACGAAGAGTGGGGATAGTAAAGCGGTCTCCACTACGGTCACGCCCGCGTTCTGGATCCACTTTCCTATTCCTATCCTGAGGTTGAAGTCGTTGGGCTGACCCTGTATCGTGATGTTGAGGGCGCGCTCGGCCGATATGATCTCACTGAGGAAGCCTCCCTTCTGTGCCTGGATGAGGTACCCTCCGGTGGATAGCTTGGGGGCCTGCACTTTGAAGCCTTCGGTCTGCAGATACTTCACGATGCTGTCGTTCAGTGCGTTCAGGTTGGTGTTCTTTCCTTGGTAGTTTACGGTCTTGTCGCCTATCATGTTGATTCACCCGAGAGAAGACCCCAAAGCTCAAGTCAATGAAGGAGGATGGCCCCCTAACAACAATACAGCAGCGAGGCGACAGGGGGCTGCCTTTCTTTGGCGGCTGGTTTCGATTACATGTTAGACTCTCGGCCATGGGACCGCCTGCAGGGGTTTCCAGACGAAGTGCATGGAGATTAGATACGTGATCGGAAAGGCGACGACCGCCTCGTTCACCGCATAGTCTTCGATTTCCTTCGTCCTTTTTTCGATTTTGCACTGGACTCGTTGCCCGCGACAGACAGGGGCTTGTACTTCCCCGGCTCGTCAGCCTCTGACTCGTCCTCCTCTTTCTCCAGCTCCTTCTCGTCCTTGTCCTCGTCTTCCATGCTCTCGTCGTCGGGTTTGTAATCAGGCAAGCGATTCTCTGTCTCTAGGCATGCGCGCTCCGCCAGCGTAACAAACCCGACTTCCTCGTTCTCAGATATTCAGCAAAAGGCTGGAGACGTTGGGGAAGCAAGCAGGCGCGAAGTCGGTGCCGACGAATCGTACGCTTAACCGGTTGAGGCCTTCCGCTCAGCCTCATCCCAATCGACGAAGTGACCATGTGGCTTTGCAGACGCAAGCCGCCGCTTTCCTGGCCTAAGCCTGGCGACGAAGCATGACTATTCGGCGGACGAGAAAAAAAGATTGCGGATGGGGGCGGCGCAATTCGTCTCCGTGATCCGCTTCAGAACGAACTCGTTCAGGACGGCCTGACGGAACGGCGAATTAGGGCTAGACCGACGGTACCCAGTTCTCTACGTCGGCCCGGGTGCTCGGCGTCTTGTACTTGTAGTACTCTTCGGCGGTGGGAGGCGTCGTCCTCTTGAACTCAGTCTCTGCTTGGGCTTCTGTGACGGGTCGAGCGGAATTTCTTGCTTGACATGCTTGTGATGCGGCCTCAGCGTACATGTGCCCTCGCATATCGTCCGTGCGATTCGATACCCAATTGAAGACAAATACGTGGCTCGTTCCGATAAGTCTGGCGTGGCGCGTCGTCCCGGGGTGGGACATTCCGGATAAATATGCACCTGGAGGTCGTTCAACCGTCAAACCGCGACGACTAAACAAAATGACTCGACCCGATGTCTTGACGGTATCCTGTATTCGCAGATACTGTTACATGATAACCTCGCCATTTCTTTTACGAGAAAAATGGCTAGCAAAGGTGAACGACACAACCAACAAGAACGAAATGCAAAGAGCGAAGGAACTGTCATGCTAAGCAAAGTCAAAACACTGAAGGGTTACAAATTGGACAGCATTGACGGGGAAATAGGGAAGGTCAAAGACTTCTACTTCGATGACAGATTTTGGACGATTCGCTATCTGGTCGCCGACTCGGGAGACTGGCTCTCGGGCCGGCAGGTGCTGATCTCCCCGTATGCGCTGCGCGCGGTGAACAAAGAAGAGCGGAACATCGCCATCGATTTGACCAAAAAGCAGATTGCGGACAGTCCATCCTGGGAGAGCGATAAGCCCGTCTCCCGCCAATTCGAGGAGAACTACTATGGATATTATGGCTGGCCTCTGTATTGGAGCGGCGGATTCATGTGGGGATATTATCCCTACATTACGCGAGAACGTGAAAACAGGAAACCACCCAGTCGGGATGACAAGGGATGGGATTCAAATTTGCGCAGCGTTAACGCTGTGAGTGGAAGCCACGTGCAGGCCTCCGACGGCGAGATTGGTCACGTAGAAGATTTTATCATTGATGATGAGAGGTGGGCGATTCGTTACCTAATCGTCAATGCACAGAACTGGTGGCCGGGAAAAAAGGTCCTGGTTTCGCCGAAGTGGATCGAGCGCGTAACTTGGAACGACTCGAAAGTCTTGGTTAATCTCACTCGCGAGGCCATCAAGCAGTCACCTGAGTACAAGGAGTCTTCCCTGATAACTCGGGACTATGAGATCGGACTGCATCAACATTACAATCGTCAAGGATACTGGGTAGAATGAATCGGTGTCCGCGATTGATCGATGGGTTGCGCCGTCCCTATTTTCTCAACGTGTTCGAAGGTATCGCTATAGTCGACCCATCGGATGGTTCATGTTCCGAGGTTCTCGAACCCGCTTCAAATTGAACTAATTTCCGCCGAACGACCCGGGCCGAGGGAGAAACGATGAACAAGCCGATGGCGAAAGAAGACGACCTGGGCCACTCCTCCGGAGGAGACCGCGTTCTTGGCACAAAGCTTTCGTTTGTCGACAAGCAAATCCTGAAGATTCTCCTGTCACCGGGAGGCGACGTCTCGTCCCACAGCTTGGAGCAGACCCTCCGCATCCCTCGCAGCACCATCCAGAGAAGGCGGAGGCACCTCGAAAATATGTATCTGGAGCACCCCTACTCCCTCAATCTGGCGCACCTGGGCTACAGGCGCGTGGATTTGCTGATCTTCACGGGGGGCGGAGCCACACAGGCGATCGCGCACGCTCTGCTGAAGCACGACCTGGTGCTCTACGGCCCCCTCTCGATACTGCGGCACATCTGGGCTCAGATCGTGCTCCTCGTCTTCATGCTTGGCTCCGGGACGGCGGTCTTCTCCCACTATCAGCGCCTCGACCTCCTGACCGCCTTCGTGGGCGCCGTCTCAACGGAAGGCATCGCCAAGAGTGGAACTGTAAGTTAGCGCACCGGACTGCCCCAAGAGGGTAACGGCGAGTCAGTCGCGAGAGACGTTCGGCTTCATGCGAGCTTCGATTTTCTCTACAGGACCTAGTCCGCAGCGCCTCAGATGCCTTGCATAGTTGTTCGCGCTGATCAGCTTGTGGCACTTTGGACAGAATGGCATGGGGTCTCGCGCGGCGCACGAGTAGTTATTGATTTCTAGCGCCTGCCTGGGACGCCCGTTTGATCCACCAGACCCTCGCGGAGACGCGGAATCGAGCTGCTGGGCTCCTCCTAAGGCTTCGAGAGCCTGTGCTTCTGAATCGCGGCGTAGAATTCCACCGACCTGCGCACACATCCAAGCGGTGCAGTTTTCGACCTGTCCATACCCAGCCGGTGCCTCAGGCGAGTCCCCCGTCCCTCCTGCTCCTCCTGCCCCAGCCAGGTGCCTGACCCGCATGAATGTGAGGGCGAACACCGGGAGGCTCGTTCCTAGATCGTGGTCGCTTGTTCGGCTCTGATAGGACGTAGATCGCGTGCTTCCTGCTGTGCCCCTCCGTCGGGCCCTCGATCCAGCGCCGTACGCTCTCCTACGCCGCCAAGGCGTCGAGGTTTGTATAGACCTTCTTCCTGCCGCCCATCTTCTCCTTAGATAGAATGTCCGTTTGAGGGCCTCTCCTCCCTCCGGAACTACCCGAGAGTGGATGGCTGCACAAAATCGACCAGCATCTAGACCCAGCCGATGACCCAGTCCTTCATCTGCAGCCTGTCCACCTCGGTGAAGGGGAGGTTCAGGTAGTGGGTCAGGGAGGTCATCTCGGAATGGCCCTGGCTCAGGAAGACCTCGAGGACCCTCTCCGGATATTACAT
>Ga0307373_10002838_pt1 | contig 30896 bp, 24 predicted proteins | sample OX2MG_FD_202534 | JGI IMG/M metagenome (GOLD analysis project Ga0307373, IMG submission 202534) | Soil microbial communities from Risofladan, Vaasa, Finland - OX-2 | ecosystem: Environmental > Terrestrial > Soil > Coastal area > Acid sulfate soil | place: Finland: Risofladan, Vaasa | collected...
GTCCGGCACGTTGTGGCCAGTCACACGGAATAACAGTTCGGCACGAACCAGCATCCAATTCGTTGACTGGAACGTACAAGAACTATAGAGTTGAAAGGGCATTATGGGAAAGAAACTCATCGTGGTGCTGGTCATGGCGGGCGCACTTTTGCTGCCACAACTCGCGGACTGTATGTCTGCAATGGCCAGCCCGCAGAGTATGAAGTGCTGCGCCTCGATGCCCTGCACACCGGCGAATCAGAGCCACAACTGCTGCAAAACGATGAATGCTCCTAAAGGGCCAAACATGGTGCTGACGGCGCGTGCTTCCCTGCAAGCGCCGTCGATAATCTCATCAATCGGCTACGAACAAGTGTTTGAAGGTTCGTGGCACGTTTCGATTTTGCCAGTTTTTGCTGATGCTCAAACACACTCGCCTCCGGAACTCTACACCCTGCACTCTTCGCTACTGATTTAGCCCCGCCTATCGGTGTGCGTCCGCACACCCCTGTCTAGTCGCATCTCATGCTTCGTTCCGCGCTCTGCGTTAGGAACCAAGCACTAGACTCCCATTTCCCATGACTGGAATTTCTCACGCACTTTTCAGGAGGCGAATAAAATGTCGGCATTTGATAGCGAAACGACGCAGCGGAAATTTGTGTACGCGCGTATGTTCTCGTGCGTTCCTACTGTGGCCCTCCTTTTCTTTGCTTGTGCATCTGGAACTTCGGCTCAAGCGAAGACGGCAGGAGCAATTCAAGCCGCGGCTCCGCCAAGCGAACAGGCTGATTCGCAGGCGACCACCGCACTGCAAGTGTTGTTGAAAGAGGCGGAGCAGAGGAATCCTCAGATAGAAGCAGCACGCCAGAGTTGGCAAGCTGCCAAGCAGGTTCCGTCACAGGTTTCCACGCTGCCCGACCCACAGTTTCAACTTCAGCAATTTAGCGTCGGCACCCCACGGCCTTTTGCAGGCTACACGAACAGCGACTTCGCCTACATCGGTTTCGGAGTCTCGCAGGACATTCCGTATCCCGGAAAATTGCATCTTCGCGGGGAGATCGCAAAGAGCGGGGCGGATGTTTCCGAGCAACAATACCACTCGGTTCGCCGTGCCGTGCTCGCGGAACTCAAAGCCGTCTACTTTCAATTGGCTTATCTTTCCAAAACGCTTGGAATTCTCGAAAGCGACGGGACATTGCTAAAGCAAGTCGAGCAGTCCGCCGAGGCCCGCTACTCTGCCGGAATGGGCAACCAGCAAGACGTGCTTCAGGCACAGCTTGAACAGACGAAGCTGCTTGAAGAAATCGCTCATCACCACATGGAAATGGGGAAGCTTGAGGCCGAGATCAATCAGCTTCTCAACCGGCCTCAAGATTCTCCTGACATCGAGCCAAGCGAACTGTCCGAAACACCTCTTGTGGAAAGCTATGATGACCTCCTTTCCGCGACGAAGACCCAGAATCCCGACATTGCCGCTGCGCAGAGAACCGTGGAAAAGCAAAAGTTGCAGACGGATCTGGCGCGAAAGGATTTCTATCCTGATTTCAACATTCAATACATGTGGCAGCGCACAGACCCGTTCAAATATCGCGCTTATTACATGCTCACATTTGGCGTCCGCGTACCGATTTATGTTGGGCGGAAACAGCGGCCAGAACTTGCAGAAGCAAAAGCTGAACAACTCCGCGCGAACGATGAATACGAAGCTCAATCTCAACAAGTGGCAGCGGAGCTTCGCGCCGAGTACGTGACGGTCCAGGAGACTGGGAACCTGCTCAAGATTTACCACCAGGGGCTGGGTCCGCAGTCACGTGCGGAGTTTCAAGCAGGCTTGGCAGCGTATCAATCAAACCGAGAGGATTTCCAGGCCCTTTTGGCTTCATTTCAGGATGTGCTCCACCTCGATGAAGGCTACTGGCAGAACCTTGCAGAATATGAAACCGCGATTGCTCGGATTGAACAACTCACCGGATTGTCCTTGCGGAGCGGAGGAGCAATCTGATGAAAAACTATCGAACCGGATTCTCGGTCGCTATCACATTAAACGTCATTCTCATTGGACTCCTCGCGTTTTGGTGGTGGCACTCGCGCAGGACCATGTCACCAACAAAACCGGAATCACAAGCGAGTAGTTCGCCGATGGGGGCATCGACTCCAAGTTCTCCCTCGACTGCCCCTGAATCAACCGCGACGCCTTTAGTCCCAATGCAAATTTCTCCTCAGCGTTTACAGAGCATTGGCGTTAAGACCGGCGAGGTTCAGCGCAAGTTCGTCGCAGACGAAATCCGAACGACCGGAAACGTCGCCGTGGATGAAACCAAGATCGCTTATGTTCAAGTGCGCTTTTCAGGCTACGTCCAAAAGGTTTTTGTGGACGCTACCTACCAGTATGTCCGCAAAGGCCAGCCCCTGTTCACGATTTACAGTCCCAACCTTGTGGCAACAGAGCGCGAATACCTGATAGCAAAGCAGAATCAGCAGCAGGTCGCGCAGAGCACCATTCCGGGCGTTGCTTCAGGTGCAGTTTCGCTCGTAAATGCAGCGGCGGAGCGCCTCAAACAGTGGAACATCCCGCCGCGGGAGATCACACGGCTCGAATCGAGCGGCCAGGTGCAGCAATACCTGGAAATTGATTCTCCCGTATCAGGCTACGTCACCGAACGCGAAGCGTTGCCCAACAAGTACGTCCAGCCAGACACTCGCCTATACACGGTCGCTGACCTCTCGACGATATGGGTTTTCGCTCAGGTATTTCAGAACGATCTAGGGCGAATTAGAATTGGCGACTCTGCGACCCTCACTGTCGATGCCTATCCAGGACGGCCATTTACGGGCCGCGTCGATTTCATCTACCCGGACGTGGACATGACGACTCGTACGGCGCGCGTGCGTCTCGTGTTTCCAAATCCCGACTTAAAGCTCATGCCCGGGATGTTCATCAACGTTGATCTCAAGATTCCCATGGGCGAGCACGTAGTGATTCCCGCAACGGGCGTGCTTCAATCCGGCACTCGGCAAATTGCGTTCGTTGACCACGGAGGCGGAAATTTGGAACCTCGCGACATTCAATTAGGAGCGCGTGTCGGCGACGACTTTATCGTTTTGAAAGGACTAAAGGAGGGCGAAAAGGTCATTACTTCGGCAAACTTTCTCATCGATTCGGAGAGTCAGCTTCAGGCGGCATTGGGGACATTCACCCCGCCACCGCCCGGCGCGGGCGCAGCGGGAGCGATGAACGTGCCACAATCAAATGTCGAATTAACTTCGGTCCCAAGTCCGCCTCACAAGGGCAGCAACACCATTCGTGTGAAATTGACCGCTTCAAATGGCTCGGCCATTACCGGCGCGGAAGTCACAGCGACATTCTTCATGCCCGCAATGCCCGCGATGGGCATGGCAGCGATGCGCGTCGCACCGACTCTCGCCGAAAAGGGCGGCGGGATTTACGAAGGAACGGTTCAGCTTGGCAGCGGCGGCACATGGCAGGTGACGATTGTGGCGAAACAGAGCGGGCAGATCGTCGCGAGCAAGCAATTGAGTCTCACCGCGACCGGAGGGATGTAGCGTGATAGCCCGCCTGATCAGCTGGTGCACGCACAACCTTTTCCTCGTGTTCACTGCGACAGTCCTGCTAGTAGCCGCCGGACTGTGGTCCATGCGCCGCATTCCGCTCGACGCATTGCCTGACATTTCCGATGTGGAAGTAATCATACACACGGGATGGGCGGGCCAGCCGCCAAACATCATCGAGGATCAAGTCACCTACCCCATCGTAACCACTCTTCTAGCCGCGCCACGCGTTAAGGCGGTGCGCGCGCAAACGATGTTCGGCGATTCTTATGTATTTGCGATATTTCAGGACGGAACCGACCTCTACTGGGCGCGCTCGCGGGTGCTCGAATACATGCAGCAAATCCAGGGACGCCTGCCGGAAGGCGTGCATCCGGTGATCGGCCCCGATGCCACCGGAGCAGGCTGGGTCTACGAATACGTTCTGGTAGACCATAGCCACAAATACAGCCTGGCCGACTTGCGGAGTTTGCAGGAATGGTTCCTACGCTATCAGCTTGAAACCGTTCCCGGCGTGGCGGAAATCACTTCGATTGGCGGATTCGTCCGTCAGTATCAGGTGAATCTCGATCCCGACAAGCTCCGCGCCTACAACATTCCACTCTCGACGGTGATCGACCGTGTGCGCGCCAGCACCAACGAAGTCGGCGGGCGGTTGCTGGATATGGGCGGAGCCGAGTACATGATCCGGGGCCTCGGATACTTGCGCTCTCTCAATGATCTCGAAGAGGTTCCTGTCGCAACCAAGAACGGCACACCCGTCCTGATTCGGGACTTGGGGACAGTTTCGTTCGGGCCGGATATTCGCGAAGGCGTCGCGGAATGGCAGGGCGACGGCGAAACCGTCGGCGGAATCGTGGTGATGCGTTACGGAATGAACGCGCTTGACATAATCAACGGCGTAAAAAAGAAACTGACCGAAATCGCGCCGTCCCTACCGCCCGGAATCAAAATCGTTTCCGGGTATGACCGCTCCGGCCTGATTCAAGCCTCCATTCATACCCTAGAGCGCGATCTGATCGAAGAAGCGATCGTCGTCAGCCTCATCATCATCATTTTCCTTTGGCATTTCCGCTCGGCTTTGATTCCCATTCTCACAATTCCTATCGCCGTTGTCGCTTCATTTATTCCTATGTACTACCTCCATGTTTCGAGCAACATCATGTCGCTCGGCGGGTTGGCGCTTGCCATTGGTGTGCTCGTAGACGCAGGTATCGTCATGGTCGAAAACGGCTACCGGCATCTGGCCGAGCGCCAAACCCATCCGCCTGCGCAGCACAATTTGTCATTGGCGGATGACGCCGGACTAGATGTTACGCAAGTGCGAGGCGGGCAGCCTCTCGATTCTCAGGGCGTGCCAGGAAAGGAGAGACGGCAAATCTTACTTGCCGCCGCGCAGCAAGTTGGTCCGGCGCTCTTCTTTTCTCTCATCATCATTGTGGTTTCGTTCCTTCCGGTGTTTCTGTTGGAAGCGCAGGAGGGCCGCATGTTCAGCCCGCTGGCGTGGACAAAGACTCTGGCCATTGCGTTTTCTTCCGTGCTGGCGATCACTTTGGTTCCCGTTCTCATGCCGATGTTTATTCGCGGGCGGCTGCGGCCCGAGGCGACAAATCCCGTTTCTCGCGTCACCCAGGCAATTTATCTTCCGGTGCTGCGCCTGTGTCTGCGCTTTCGCAAAACCACTGTCCTCATTGCATTGGTCTGTCTTGTATTGACATTCCCTCTGGCACGCCGTATCGGAAGCCAATTCATGCCCCCGCTCTTTGAAGGCTCCGCGCTGTACATGCCCACGGCCTTACCCGGAATCTCGATTGGGCAGGCATCGCAGTTGCTCCAAGAGCAAGACCGCATCATTCGCACGTTCCCGGAAGTCGAGACCGTTTTTGGAACCGTAGGACGCTCGGACAGCGCCACTGACAACGCACCGCTCGACATGTACGACACGACCATAATGCTCAAGCCCCGCAACCAGTGGCCCGCTGGCATGACCTACGAGAAATTGCTTCAGGCGATGGACGCCAAACTGCAATTTCCCGGACTGACGAATACCTGGACTATGCCGGTCGAAAACCGTCTCGACATGGAGCTTACCGGCATCAAGACGCCAGTCGGCATGAAAATTCAAGGTCCCAGCCTCGACGGAATCCAGCAAGTCGGCGCGCAAATTGGAGAAATACTTTCTGACCAGCCCGGAGTGCAGTCGGTTTTTGCCGAGCGCGTCGCTCAAGGCTTCTATATCAACATCGCCGTCAACCGGCCCGTCGCGGCGCGTTATGGCTTGACCATAGCGGACGTTCAGCAAGCCATCGAATCGGGGATTGGCGGCGAAAACGTCGCCGAAAACATCGAAGGCCGCGAACGCTATCCGATCAATGTTCGTTACAACCGGGACTTCCGTGACGACATTCCCGAATTAAGCCAGGTCGTCATTACAACTCCTTCCGGCGCGCAGATTCCGCTCGGAGAAGTGGCAACCATTTCTTTTTCGCGCGGGTCTTCCATGATCCGCGACGAAGAGGCCCAGCTTACGGGCTACGTCTACTTCAACCTGAGCACTTCGGATTATGGCGGCTTCGTGACTCGCGCCGACCAATTGCTCCGCGAAAAACTCAAGCTACCAGCCGGTTACACCTACTCTTGGTCTGGAGAATACGAGTTCGAGTTGCGCGCCAAGAAGCGGCTCGAACTGATTCTGCCCGTAGTTTTCTTCATAATTTTCTTGTTGCTTTACATGACTTTTCACTCTGTGGCGGAAGCGGCTATGTTGTTTTTCCCTGCGTTCTTCGCTTTGATTGGTGGACTTCTATTGCAGTTATGGCTCGGCTACAACTTCAGCGTTGCGGTCGCCGTCGGCTACATTGACCTATTCGGAATAGCGGTGGAAACCGCCGTAGTGATGATCGTCTATTTGCATGAAGCACTCGACCTGCGCCTGGGCCAGGGACTTCCACTGAGGCATGAAGATATCGAGGCAGCCACGATTGACGGCGCTGTTCTGCGCTTGCGGCCAAAACTTATGACAGTTTTCGCTGTCATTGGCAGTCTCGGGCCGCTGCTGTGGGAAACCGGCATCAGTTCCGACGTGATGAAGCCCATCGCCGCACCCATCGTCGGCGGGATGGTCACTTCGACTATCGCCGTCATGATTCTTGTCCCGATAATGTTTGCCATGCTCAAAGAGCGGGCCCTCCGCCTCGGAACTTTGGAGTTATCTTCTTCGCGGGTCAGCAAAGAATGAAATGCAGAAAATCTACAAGGTGAACATAGAGGAGCCACTTCCGTTGGTTCCGCACCGCAACCCTGACACCCTTCGCTCGGAGGGCCGGACTCACCATTCGGCGCTGATTCGCTCAAATCTTCCATAGCGCAAAGCCAGCGTGGGCAAAACCAGCAGGTTTAAGAGAGTCGAGGTTACGAGTCCACCAAGAATCACGACCGCCATTGGGCCTTCTATTTCGCGGCCAGGGTCGCCGCTTCCGAGAGCAAGCGGCAGCAGTCCGAGGCCGGTAACAAGCGCGGTCATTAGGATGGGTGCGAGACGCTCACTCGCTCCGCGAAGTGCAGTTTCCAAGCCCCAATCCATCCCTTCTTTCCCCACAAGGTGCTCGTAATGGGAAATCATCATGATGGAATTTCGCAGCGTGATTCCAAAGAGGGTGACAAAACCAATCAGCGCTCCAAGAGACAGCGTGCCACCCGTCGCGACCACCGCCAAAACCCCTCCGACTAGTGCGAACGGCAGGTTCGCAAGGACGAGCAGCAAGTTGTGATGGTTCCCCATCACAACCGAAAGGAGCAGCACGATCCCCAACCCGGCGAGAAGTGAATGCACCAGCAGATCGTGGCGGGACTGAGCCTGCGCCGCCGCCGTTCCCGCGAATTCGACGTAGGTTCCGGATGGAAATGACAGTTTGGAAATGCGGCTCTGAGCTTCAGTGACGAATGAAGTCGGATCGCGGCCTTGCACATTGCAGGTAATCGTCTGCACGCGGCGCGCACCTTCGTGCAAGATGATGTAGCGCCCGGAGGTTTCGTATATGTCGGCAAGCTGGCGGAGCGGGATATAGTTCCCGTCAGGCCCTCGGAGCGGAAGATCGCCTATCTCTTTGATGGTACTGCGCTCGTCGGGAGCAAGAATTACCGACACATCGAACACACGATTGCCTTCATAGACTTGGCCGACGATGTCGCCGCCGAAGGCAGCTTGCACTACATCAAGGACATGGACGGCATCAAGGCCCCAGCGAGCGAGATCATCCTTACGCAGCCGGACCACTACCTGCGGCATCCCCGGCGGAGACTGGAGCTGGACTCCGGTTGCGCCCTTAATGCTGCTTAGAGTGCGGGTAACTTCCTGCGCTTCGTGGTCAAGCACGTTGAGATCGTTGCCAAAGATATTGACCACAATTCCGCCGGTGTAACCGGAGAGCGTCTCGTTAACGCGCTCCGTGAGAAAGGTATTCGCTGAGAAGGCTCCGCCGGCAAACTTCGATAGAACATTCCTGATGTTTTCCTGAGCGGCTTCGGTTTGCAATCCGTTCAGGCGCTTAAAACTCACATCGAACTCGCTGGAATGTGTTCCGGCAACATCGTCGCCCAGTTCAGCCCGACCCACGCGTTGAGCCACCGATCGCACGCCGGGAATGCGGAGAAGAGCTTCGGTGACGCGGTCACCCAATCCCAAGGATGCTTCAACGGAAGTTCCAGGAACAGCCGTCATGTGCACCGTGAGGTTTCCCTCTTGTAGATGGGGCAGGAAGGAGCCTTCCAAGAAAGGCAAAATGGCAATGCCAAGAACAATCACAGCGGTGACCACTCCAATCACAAGCCGCGGTGATTTTTCGACTCCGAGCAGCAGCTTTCGATACCTGGCTCTCGACCACCGAACGACAGGCGGCTCCTGAGGCGGAAGATCGCGATTACCTAACAGAATAAAACAAAGGGCGGGCGTCACGGTCAATGCCACAACCAACGAGGCCAGGATTGCCAGGATGTAGGCCGTGCCAAGAGGCGCAAAGATGCGGCCCGCCAAGCCCGACATCGTGAGGACCGGGAAGAAAACCAGGATGACGGCGAACGTGGCATAGACGACGGCACTGCGCACTTCGATAGAGGCATTGAACACAACCTGCAACACGGGACGCGGAGCTTCAGATCCTCGGTTCTCGCGTAGCCGCCGATAGATGTTCTCCACATCAATCACCGCGTCGTCGACAACCTCTCCGATGGCGATGACCAATCCACCCAGAGTCATTACGTTCAGGCTGAAGCCGAGTTTTTCGAGAACGATCACTGCCGCCAACAGCGAAAGAGGAATCGCGGTGCAGGAGATAGCCGCTGTACGCAGATTGAACAGGAACAAGAACAGCACGATGACAATCAGAACAGCCCCGATGAGCAAGGACGAACGGACATTGTGCAGCGCGGTCTCGATGAAGTCTGCCGGACGAAAGACATCGGGGTGCGCCACGATTCCCTGGTTTGCGAGAGCGGGGCGAAGCTCCGCGAGCGCTTGATCCAGCCCTTGGGTAACTTCGAGGGTGTTGGCGCCGTATTGCGATGAAACCATCAGCATCAGGCCGCGCTCGGCACGAATTGAGGCTGCGCCAATAGCCGGCGCAGGTGCATCAACAACATGACAGACATCTCCAAACGTAATGTTGACTCCGTTACGATGAAGGAGAACTGCCTTCGAGATTTGCTCCGATGTTATCGACTGGCCCTCGCTCTGAAGCACGATTCGCTGATTGGGCGTATCCACAAAGCCGGAACCGCGAATGCCGGTCGCTTGGCGAGCGGCGGCGATCACGTCATCGACCGTCAATCCGTACTTGGTGAGCTGCTGGGGGATGAATTGAAGTTGGATTTGCCGAGGTTCTTCGCCATAAATCGCGATCTTGGCCACTCCAGGCACGGCAAGAAGGCGCTGTTTGACGGTCCAGTCTGCTACGGTAGTTAAGTCCATCAGAGAATGCTCAGGCCACGTGAGGCCAACGGCCATCACAATGCTGGTTGATGATGTAAGAGGAGTCATGATCGGCGCGTGCACGCCGCTTGGCAATTGCCCGGTGAGAGTGGACAGACGTTCGCCTACGACTTGGCGATCAAGGTAAATACTGCTGCTTGGACGGAAAACGACGGTAATTACGGACAAGCCTTGAACGGAACCCGAGCGCAGAGACTCAATGCCGGAAACGCCGACAATGGCGTTTTCAATCGGCTGTGTCACCAGAATTTCGACCTGCTCAGGAGCCAGGCCCGGCGCTTCGGTCTGAATTACGACCTCGGGCGGTGCGAACTCTGGGAACACGTCGTAACGTGCCTGTGTTAACGAGTAAAGTCCGTACCCGAGCAGCGCACAAGCGAGCGCGATGACGATGCCGCGATAGCGTAGCGAAAATCGAACTATGGCTGAGAGCATCGCAGCGTTGTTAATCCTCCGGTTGAATTTGAGAACGGAACTCCTCGGAGAGGAGCGCCTGTGCACCGCGAACCACGATTTGGTCTCCTGGTGAAAAGCCTGTTGAAACGAAAAGCCCATTCGTCAGCGGCGTCTCCGTAGGAACCAGGCGACGGACAAACCGACCGGGCGCAGTTTGTTGATAGACCCAGGCGTTTCCTTGCCACCACACAACCGCCGATTGTGGGATTAGCACTCCACGCATCGCTCGTCCGATCGGCATGTGAGCCACCAAATTTATTCCCGGCGCGAGACCGGGATGGTCATGGGTTATATAAAGGAGGCTGACGCCTTGAATGCGCGGATCGACTTGGGGAAAGGGTGAGATCAGAGTAGCCTCAATTTGGGCCAGCCCCGCGATTTCGAGCGAGATCGTTTGCGAAGCGGTTGAGACTACCCCGGCAGGCAACGTCACCTGAACCAGAAAATCATGCTGGCTGAGAATGCGTCCCAGCGGGGGAGTATCATTTACCCCCCACTTTGCCACGACATCGCCCCAGCTCTGCTGCAAGGCCGCTGCCTGCAGTGACAAGTCCTGTTTAGCAGCGTCCGCATCTGCCCGGTCCGAGCGCAGGACACCCAGCGCAGCCTGTAAATCCTTCTGCGAGGCGTTCTGCTGATCCTGGTACAGAGTCTTTAGGCGGTCATATTCCTGCTGCGCGACCTCCATGTTTGCCCGCACCTTTTCCAGATTGGTTTTGGCGGCCACGTAGTTCGTGCGCGCGCTGACCAGTTCCTGGACTGACAATATGGTTGCGGGAGCTGTCACCTGCTCGCGAGAAGTGAGTGCTTTGAGAGGAGTCAGGGTGATGCCCGCCTGGGATTGTGCGGTGGTCTCTAACGTCAGAATCGTTTGTCCATTTTGGATCGAGACTCTTGAGGGAGCCTTTATCGCTTCTGCTTCGTCGTCTTCATCCTGATCGGCTGCGGCTTTTCGGGTTGGTACGACAATACGAACGAGAATAACAGCCAGCATCGCAGCAAGGACTGCCGCGAACAGCCACTTCCAGTTTCTCTTCATCACTTTTTCTCCTTCGCGTGATTTTCTAGAGTGGAGGATTGCGGGCCGAGCGGTCGGATATCCCCCGACTCCAGTGGACGCTCGATAGCGTCTTCAAGGCTTCCCAGAGCAAGTTGAGTCCGATAGAGCGCCGCCACTTCCGCACTTGCGGCGAGAGTACTTTGAAGAAGCTCACCGCTAAGCGGCAGCGGCCCAGACTCGCCCGCTCGGAAGACGTTTTCCGCAAGCTGCATCCTGGAGCCGTGAATTTTGAGTAAGGCTCTCGTTTCAGCTAATTCGTTCCACGCGCCACGATAGGCGGCTCGCGCTGCTTCGCTCTCCGCGATTACCTGAGCCTGTACCGCGAGGAAATTAGCCGCAGCTTCTTTGCGCCGAGCTTCAGCCTCGGCAATCGGTCCCTGATTGCGGTTGAAAATTGGAAGCGTGACCGAGAGTCCGAGTGTGAAGAAACTGTCGCTCTCTTCATATTGGTATCCCGGCCCAATTTGAATATCGGGATATTGCCGGGCGATTTCGAGTTGCAGGTTGGCCTCAGCAGCTACATATGTGGCCAGCGATTGCCGAACGTCCAGGCGGTTTACAACCGCATTTCGTTGGACTTCTTGCGTAGTGAGAGAGTCAGGAGCAGGCGGCTTGTCAAAATCGGGCCACGAAAACTCCACGCCACTGAGCGCCGAAACCGGAACGCCGATCGCAGCGGCCAATGCCGCCCGCGTTTGCGATATTTGGGTTTGATCGTTAAGAACTGCCAGATGTGTACTTGCCAGATCGATGCGGGCTAAATCTACTTCGGGGCGGGAGATTTCGCCAACAGTGAGCCGTTTTTCCAACAAGTCTACTCTGTCAGACTGGATGCGCTCTTGGGAGCGCAATTGGTCGAGAGTTCTAACGGCGACAAGATAGTTGAGCAGGGCCGTGCGAACCGCGCTTCGCACTTTCCAAGCAGTATTCGCCAAGTTGAACCGAGCCGCTTCGCCCAGGTCTCTTGCTTGCAGTATTTGATAGCCGCGCTTCCCTGCTGTTTGAATTGGTATCGCGAAATCGAGTCCGAGCAAATACGGGCTAGGCACGCCGGGAGTTACACTTAAAGTCGGATCGGGACGGGCTCCCGCTGTTATCACAGCGGCCTCCGCTCGGCTGGTCTGTGCTCGCGCTATTTCCATTTGAGGGTTGAAATAGAAAGCCGCCAGCGTCAGCAGCTCGCGATCCCAACTTTTTGGTGGCCAGGCCGTAATGGCGTGACCGCTGGTCTTGTTCACAAATGTTTCAAGACCTGGGTCGTCGAGGGTTCGCGATTGCAGATTAGAGGCTGTCTCACTCGGGACGATAGGGGCCGAGTGGTATCGACGGATCGCGCAACCGGCCGATGTCAAGACCACAAAAAGCGCTACTGCTCGTATCGCGTACATACAGATTTGCTCCGTGCAGACGGAATTCGACGCAAGGGACCAATGGCCCTAGCTAAAGATCGAGCGGTATGCTAAATGCGGAGAGAAAGTGGCGGAGAGATTTCGGGCGGCACAATTTCGAAATTCGGCGCGGACAGCGTGAGATACTCAGAACAAAAATAAACACGGATCAAATTCTTGAGAACTCGTGGAAGAAGAGCGACCAAGAGTCTTCCAATCGCAAAGCTAAGTTCCAAGAGTAGAAGAAGTACGGCCAGCGTTGATTCCGTGTCGTAGCCATTTTGAAAAATAGATCCATTAAAACGCAAGGCCATTTCGACAAAGGGGCAAGCCGCGCATATGAAAAGAGCGAACGCGACCAAGGCGTGAAACGCCTTGATTTTCGTGGTGCTCATACTTTGGAGAGAGTAGACGTATGAGACGGGCGAGTCAAGCGCGGCGTGCGCTCGTTTGGTAGCGCACGGCCGGTTGCATGGTTAGCTACACGGGAAAGCACATATTTGGGAGGATACCGCCGGTCATTGATCTTCAGATACCATCGCAACATCGAGTTCCGACCGGAAACCTACCAGCGCGCCCTCCCGAAGTTTCTGAAAGAATACGTTATAGCTCTTTGGCGAAATCATATTGAATTGATAGCGCGTCGGGATCTTATCTTTTTCAAGCCACTCATTCAGCCGTCTGAAGTGCTCTATGGCGTACTCGTACTTCTTGACATTGTCAGGAGCCGGATCACTGATCTCCTCCTCTCCTTTAACTTCCACCACAAACACATTCTTCCCCTGCTTGATGAAGATGTCGGGACTGAACTCGCCGCGCTTGGGCTTATTACCCTTCTTCCAGGCATACTCTATTGAGTAAAACCCCATCGGCGCATTCTTAAGCCATGCTTCGAACTTCGGAGTATTCTCGCGGAGAGTCAGTTCACGAATGAACTTCCGCTCAGGTGTTGCGTCTGCGATGGCGAGATTGGCGGATGTTTTGAAATCTATGGATTTTTCGACTCTGACCCGGCCTCCCGAGAACTCTCCGTCATCATCATCTACTGCGTGGAAAAACTCCTTTTGGTCATCGACGAGGGTCATATCGCACCCAGGTGCATAAAAGACTGTTTTCGATCCCCGCCGCAACTCCGCAGCACTACAACTTTCGTCTTGTCGGTCGGCGGTGTTCATCGGGATAAGCGCCCTTGGAGACAGCTTATACACCACGCGTTTCGCTGTCTTGCGTCGGAGAGTACCGAGCGCTTGCCAAAACCGTTGTCGATTCTCATCGTTGATCTTCTTGCTCTTTATTTTGGCATGCTTGAGCGATGCCTTTACGATCTCCTCGCACTTACTGACGGGAAATCGCTTCGCATAACTCGTACGATCCTTAGGGTCGGCGGCGCCTTTCGACTCCTCGTCTATGGACCTAAACTTCTGGAACATCTGCTCTGCAACTTCTTCCACGGCCCACGTCTTGTGAAGGACGTTCGTCTTGAACTTAACGTGCTCTCCAGTGACAGCCCGCTCAAATCTGACTGTCACATCCTCGGTCTCTACCTGAGTCGGAAGGTCGACATAGCCGTCTCCAAACAGTTTATACTCACCCTTTTTTGCAAACTCCGTTACGTCCTCCGACCGCGTGTAATCGAGATGGTGTAGCTCAAAATTGAAAGAAGATTTCGGATTAACTGTGGAGGCCAGGCGACGTTCGATCTCAAGCACCTCGTTTACCAAATGCTTGATCCGGCCAGACCAAGCATCGTGATTAAAGACCGTTACTACCGGTTCCTCTCCTTTCCATCCATCTGGGCGACGTAGGCCGCGACCGAGCACCTGAGCGATGAGGAGCTTGCTGTTGAACGCGCGCTCTTCATGAGGCACGATCTGAAATACATTTTTGACGTCCCATCCTTCGTTCAGCATTGAGACCGATACGATCCACTCCACCTTGCTGGCCGGGCTATCCACTGTACGTAACTTGGCCACATTGGGCTGGTGCTTCGGCGCTGATGTAACACAGAGAACCTTCGTCTGTGCCTTGGTCGCGTTGGTGCCTTCCCATTCCTGCAAAAAGTCCTTTAATTCGTCTGCAACCCGTTCCGCGTCAGTTATAGTTTTTGTCACGATAATCGTCAACGGCCGAATCCCCCGCGACTTGAGGCGTTTCTTCCAATCTTCGTGCCGATTATAAATGAGCTGCCATTTTTCTTCGGGGTTCTCAGCGGCGGCCGGAAGTTCATCCACATACTCTACTTTTTTGACAAAGTTCTCCTCGATGGCCTGGCGAAGTGAGTAGCGGTGAACAACGTCCGTAAAATAATCATCCCCGACGTAGCAGGTGCCCGACACGCCGACGACGAATCGAAATCCATAGTCGGAATCACAGAGAAACTCTTTCCATCTTTTGGAAGCTTGCCCTGACTCGTTGGCTACATGGTGGGTCTCATCGTTGAGAACAGCGACTCTTGCCCCGTCTCCTTTGAGACTCTCTCGGATAGAGGATTTCACGTTCACTAAGATGGCGTGGTAATTCTCCACGCAGATCGAACCACCGACGATGCTTTCAGATGCGTTGATAATTCGTGGGGAGGAGATTTTGGTATCGAGCGGAAGCTCATCCCTTAGATCATTCTTGCTTGCAAGCTCCTTGAACTTGTTCATGAGTCCGCTTTCAATAGTATTTGACGGACAGAGAACAAGCACCCGGTCGACAGCACCTTCAGCCAACAGGATTGCGGCAATACCATACAGTAGATAACTCTTTCCAGTTCCAGTCGCCAGATCAAGAGAGCAACTGAGTTGGTCGGGTAGCTGAAGCTGACGCTCCATTGCTGACCATGATCCGTAGCGCTCCTGCAACTCTGGGTTCTGGTCGAAGTTCTCCTTCGCTAGGGCGCGAAGATTTATATACTGACTGCCCAGTAGGTATCGCAGGGTCGTCCGAATGGAATCCTTCTGGTATTCCCGATATCCGCACAGTTCATCGAGAAACGCCTCATACCTCCCCTCGTCCCACTTTGCTGGGTCAATATCCTCGGAGACTTTCAGTACAAGATCTTCATTACGAAATGTGCGGCGATCACCCTTGGTGCTCACTGATTCACTTCCTCTTCGTATCCTTCGTGTGCTTTAGTGCTGCCTTTGCTTTGTCGGCTCCGAACCTACTTCCGGAAATCAGCTCACGTGCCTCGTTACCATAAATATCAACAAATACTGCCATCACGTGCTTACCAATATTGTTAATGGGAAAGCGTGCTTCCCAATCCGTTTTCTCAATAGCTTCGGCATAGTAGACCGCATCGAAAGCAAATACATCGGTTTCACTATCGAAGTCGTAATCTAGCATGACCATCGATAAAGTTTCGCGGTTGCCCTTTTTTCGTATTGCTTCTCGCACAATCGCTTCGCTTTTGAAAGTGTTGATCTTGATAAAGCCTGACTCAAATAACTCGCCCTTGCGTTTATTTACGCCAGCCTCGTACTCTAGCTCAGGTCGGCGCACAAAATCGAAACCCACCGCATCCACAGTATCATTTACTGCAAGCTCGTCGGATGGCTGCTTGAGTGCCGCGAATTCGCGCTGATGCAACTCGTGAATGATCGAGTACGGAATACGAAGTGCATAGAAACGAACTCCGTCTAGCGTCACATAGTCCTGCTGGAAGTCGAATACAAGCCCGGGAGCGATAATGAACATCCGAGTTCCAATTTTGGAACCTAGCGCCTCGTGCATGCTATGAATGGTCTCTTCATCAATACGAGCACCCGGCTGCTTTTGGTGGTTAAACACCAACACACTGGATCCTTTGAAATAGCCGTCTAGCGAGATTCCGCCGATCCTATGTGGTTCATCGCGACACTGAAAAAGTTGCAGTGCAAAAAAGCGCCAAGCGTCCCACGGCAGTTCCTTGAGCTTGCTGAAGTCATAGAGGCCGGCGTTGTACAGAATAAAAGGCTTCGCGACGAGGGCCGCACCCTTGTTGCCAATTTCCGACCGTAGATTCAGTAACCGTTTTTGAATAGTGTAAATAGCAAGTTTTCCGCAATCGATGGCCACCCACCGGCGGTTGAGCTTTTCTGCAACCGACAATGTTGTGCCAGATCCAGCAAAGGCGTCCATGACCACATCGCCCTTTACGGAAAAAGCTCTGAGAACATAGTCCAATAATTGCTCGGGCTTTTGCGTTGGGTACCCAGTCCTTTCCGGAGATGTGGCACCGATGAAGGGGATATCCCATACGTCGTCGATCTTCTCATCGTTATATTCGTCATAAATGAGATCGCCGTTCTTGTCTCGGACATTGACAATTTTTCGGGTCTCTCCATCCCAGCGCTTACGTTTGAGGTATTTGGGTTTGTCTAACGCAGCCGTGAGCGGGTTGAAGCAGTATGGAGAACTTTTAGATCTTACATACCAATATAACCGCTCGCTGTTGTTTGTGAATACGCGTGTCCCGCGCATCTGAAACTTTCTGTAATACCAAACGACTTCTGCTCTGAAGTTTGCCTCCCCAAATACTTCATCGAGAGCAGCAATTTAATGTAATGGGACTTTCGCGTATCCAAATGGACGACAATCGCTCCGTCGTCTGAGAGAAGCTCCCGTAGCAATATCAGTCTTTTCCGCATAAATTCAAGAAAGCGAGCTCCCGCAATCTTGTCCTGATATGCCTTTTGATCTTGGCTGCCTTGAAACTCATGTCTCGTCGCAAATGGCGGATCGATATAAACAAGGCGGACACCGGCAGTTCCATCCGCACTACAAAGCTTGCCGCTCTTTTTCATCTCATGCAGGCCCTTCATTACCTGCAGGTTATCGCCAAAGATCAGCATGTTGTGCCAGTCGTCTCCATTTTTGCCGAAAGCGCGCATTTTCTGAAGCGGCACGGCGAGCGTGTTGGCGATGATGTCCTCTTCCCGTTCCTTTTCGTAGTAAACCAGTTCGTACTCGCGTTTTTCCGGCGGAAAAAGGATACGCGCCCATTCGGGCGATATCTCCTCGCCTTGCTGAAGACGGCGTACAAGTTCCTGTCGCTGATCGTCGTTCATATCACTGTCCTACTTTGAGGAGTTCGGAGCACTTATACGGTTTTAAAGATCCGGTTCTCAAAAAGTGAATGGCCATCCTTGCTTATAACAAAACACCTTTGCCTACTTCATAACGCGCGTGTACATAGAGCCATGGAAGCCCCCGTATAGTATTCTTTGCATCGAACAGATTTATCCCGAAGCATCATAGAAGACGGATGCAATTCGTCGTAGTAAATTCGCAGTAGTTATCCGTTAAGAACTGTTCAAATCGAGTATAAACGGGTCAAGAACGGTTCGTTGTAACTGCTTGAGGGATATCGTAAAGCCCACAATTCTCAGAACGGCTCAACACAGTCGCTCGTGTTTTATGAGTCCGCTGCTCTAACCAGCTGAGCTACGAGCACCACGCATGTAACCCGATGATTTTATAACATTTGTGAGATTCGCGCCTGACATTCAAATGCCCTAAAATGGTGCACTGTAGTAGATTCGTAGTAACTCTGAACCAGTTCTGCTTTTTTTCCTACTGCCGAAATGCTCCTTTCCTCCAGCCAGATAACGCCGGCCTCCGTGCGCCCCTGAGCGGCAGCCTCGTAGTAAATTCGTAGTACATTTTTGTCAGCGTCCGATTATGCGACCCATGAAAGCCGACGGAACCCAATGGGCGGTTTCACACGCGAAATGTATCGGCACGCCAAGTCACGATGGCTTTCTTGATATCTCGTGGAGGCATCTTCGTCGTCAGTGCCTTCTCCACGAGCGCGGGCAATTCTGCGTCCGACGCAAAGCGCAGGGCTATCAATTGCGCTTCGGTCAACTATCGAATGCGCGGCACGAATTCGGCGGAGAGCGCCGCTTCCAAACGAAGCCTCTCCTCCAACCGGATGATGCGGTCCTGTGCCAGCAGCGGATACAATCGCACTAAGAATAGCGCTGCGAAGAATAGAATCGCCATGAGCAGCAGGATCCAAGCGTCCAGCTGGGCATAGTGCCGGAAGACATTGATAATGGTGAGGATCAGCAGCACCATCGCGCCGGGCGCAAGAAAGAAGTGAAACGGTGGATGCAGTCGCGTGTGATTGGCGTAAGTTTGCGGAATTTTTTCAGCCATGGTCCCTCCTATGATGTTTTGTTTGCGCCGAGGCCCCAAGCCTCGGGTGGGCGATGTTTGTGGAAGAAGCAACGCTCCCTCTGACATCTCCCCTATCCGGCGTTATAATCGGGTCACTCGACATTCTTGTCGACATCGGCATTCCTGCCGAGAAGGAGGTGATCCAGTGAGGTACAGTTTACGATGACGCAGTAGAGGAGGCGCTTGTGAGGTTACCGAGCGCCTCTCTCCTTTTTTGTGCCGCCGGTCCGAATTCCCTGTGGATTTGAAGAATTTATTCTGCGTCTTATGCTTGGCTAGTTCCCAATAAAATGCGCTTCTCGAACAAGTGAAGTGCTACTTCAAGCGATACCATAACAATGCTGGCTCCCTCGAGTAGACTGTGGACGATTGACAACCAACTCGCCCCGGGCAAGATGCGCATTGGTTTCTTCATCGGTGCAGGCTGTCCACTCTCCGTTCGAGTTGCGACCGGCGGCACGACTGAACCATTGATTCCAGATATTACGGGCCTCACGGAACAGGTCAAAACACATCTGGAAAGCACCGGCGAACTAAAAACAGTGGCACAAAACGCCTGGGACCGCGTGACCGCACGTGGCATCTCTGCCCCTACTGTGGAAGACATACTAAGCCATATTCGAACGCTGAAATCTCTTTGCGGCACGGGCGATATAGACGGATTCTCTAAAGATCTCCTTGTCAAACTCGACCATGCCATTTGTGAGAAGATCCGAGATATTTCGAGCAAAACCCTCCCTAACAGCGATACGCCATACCACGTGCTCGCCAGCTGGATTCAGGCTATTCCTCGCGACAAGCCGGTGGAAATATTCACCACCAATTACGATCTGTTGCTCGAACAAGCCTTGGAAGAGCAGCGCGTACCGTACTTCGACGGCTTTGTTGGTTCCGACAGTGCCTTCCTCGACCTTGAATCGATGGTAGACGACGATTTGCCGGCACGTTGGGCGCGACTGTGGAAAATACATGGCTCGATCAACTGGTGGATGACAGCTAAGAAAAAGATTCGCCGAAGCCGTGACGCAATTACGGGTGAACAATTGCTCATCTACCCATCGCATCTGAAATATGACGAAAGTCGACAGATGCCCTATTTCGCAATGCTTGATCGACTCCGAGAGTTCCTACGCTCGGACCAGTGTCTACTTCTCACTTGTGGATATTCTTTCGGAGACGAGCACATCAACGCCTACATAGGACAAGGCCTCTCAGCGAATCCCAATGCTGCGTGCTTCGGAATGACTTTCAACGACCGCATCAATGCCCCCAAGGCTGTTGAGCTTGCAAAGCGACACGCGAACCTGACGCTTCTTGCCACCGATGGCGCGGTGATCGGAACTGTAGAACGCGATTGGGATAGCGCCACCAAAGACACAAATCCCGCATACGGAATAGCTGTGGGAACAAACTTGCCTGAGTCTCGTACAAAAGCACCCGCGACACAATGTAAATGGCTCCTTGGAGATTTCGCAGCCTTCGGACAATTTCTCGCTCACCAGCTTTCCACGCGAGATGTCGAACAGCGAGTGACCGATGCGCCCTGACCCAACTCTCATCGGAACAGTGCAGGATGTGGCGGGTACATCAATAAGTGTGTCGCTCGTGAGCGAGACCGCCACCCCGGCCTGAGTTTTTTCAACGGCGAATCCTACCGGATTGGCCAAGTTGGTAGCTTCGTACGAATTCCATTAGGTTACACCTCCCTATTTGGCATCGTTTCGCAAGTAGGGGCCGGCGCTGCACCAAAGCAAGAAGGCGATACCCGGCCCTGGGGCAATCAATGGCTCAAGGTGCAATTGGTAGGCGAAAGAGGTCGGGAGGGAAAATTTGAACGCGGGGTCTCACAGCATCCTACAATCAATGACCCAGTCCACATCGTCACGGAAGATGACCTTCGGGAAATTTACGGTCCAGGTGACCCAGTCGATTTCGTAACTGTCGGGCACTTGGCCAGCGCTGAGTCCATCCCAGCCCTCGTTAACATCAATAAGCTTGTCACTCGACATTCAGCAGTTGTCGGGACAACCGGCGCCGGCAAATCGACGACTGTTGCGGGTCTACTAGCCGCACTGTCACTGCCAGCCCGATATCCATCTTCCCGGATTGTCATCCTGGATATTCATGGAGAGTACGCGAGTGCTCTTCGGGACCGTTCTACGGTATTAAAAATTGCGGCCGATTCGGCCAAGGCTGAAAAGCCCCTCAACATACCGTTTTGGGCTCTCAGCTTCGATGAGTTCGTGAAATTGGCTTTCGGAAATCTGAACGATCAATCCCTTGCGGCAGTCGCCGATGCCGTTGTGGCTCTCAAACGCGAGTCCCTCAGTAACCAAGCCCGCGACGGTGTTAATGTCGAGAGACTTACAGTCGATTCTCCCGTGCCTTTCTGCATTCACAAGCTCTGGTTCGAATTCCATCAACGGGAGCATCGCACCCTCATTCCGAAGCCAGGTGCCGCCGCCGACGAAGTCGAACCAGCATACGTTTTGGGTGCCGGCGGCAAGCCAATTCAACTGGGCGACCCCATGTCCGTGACGCCCCCGCAGTACCGGACCATCAAGACCACCGGCCCCAAGGAAGAGCGAGTGGAATGGGGAAAAGATGCGCTTGGCATGCGGCAGCAATTGGCGGTACTCGCCTCAAAACTCCGCGACCCCCAGCTCGCGTTCCTTTTTAATCCCGACGAATGGCGACCTGGACTGGACGGAACTGTTACCAAGGATCTCGACGCTCTGCTGGCCGACTGGATAGGAGGCCCATCAGCGATTTCGATTCTGGATTTGTCGGGCATCCCATCCACTGTCCTGATTGATTTAATAGGAGCTCTTCTCCGCATACTCTATGACGCCCTCTTTTGGGCAAGGAAACTGCCTGAAGGAGGCCGTCAGCGCCCGTTACTGCTCGTCCTCGAAGAGGCGCATACCTATTTGGCCAAGGAGCACAGCGGCACGGCCGCCGCCGCCGTGCGGCGAATTGCAAAAGAAGGACGGAAGTATGGAGTGGGCGTCATGATTGTTAGCCAACGCCCTTCGGAAATCGACCCTACCATCCTTTCGCAGTGCGGCACAATTTTCGCTATGCGGCTCGCAAACGATACTGATCGCGGACAAATCTCTGGAGCTGCTTCAGATAATCTAAAGGGCTTGTTCGACATACTGCCGATACTCCGTACCGGAGAAGCGATCATTGTGGGTGAGGCCGTGAGCCTGCCAATCCGGACACTAATTGACGCCCCGGAGAAAGACCGAAGGCCCGACAGCGACGATCCACGCGTCGTCGTCCGTGGTGACGCCAACAAAGACGGATTCGAGGGTGAAGGCGGCTGGGCCGTCCCCAGGCAGGACGAGGACTATTCAATTGTCATGAGACAGTGGCGCAAGCAAAGCCCGTACTACGAACACAAGAAGAAGGAACCGAAGAATCCGGCTGCTGGTCCCAAGAAAGGAGCAAACTCATGAGCTGGATAGCGACTCCTGATTCTTCAAACATCGCCGGTTTCGACTACATCAAGGAAACGCAGGTGTTAATCGTCGAATTCAAGAACGGCGCACGCTACAACTATTATGACGTGCCTGAAGGGCTGTTTGAAAGTATGAAGGCGGCGTCTTCATACGGACAGTTTCTTGCCCAGAACATCAAAGGCCATTTTCGCTACGCGAGGGTCTAACTAGGGTAACCGTTTGGCAGTTCAAGATCGTTTATTGTGCAAACCGTGCAGTCACCCCTTCTCCTACCCGGTCTTGCATGACGATATACAACATGTCGCCATTCGCTGACATATCAATATGTAGCCGAGCGACGACTTTTCCGCTTGTCGCCGTTCGCTGACCTTGATATGATGTCGTCGCACGCTGACATTTTGCAGGAGACGACCCAATGCGCATCCGAACGCCCGTAGACTTAGGGGCTCTCATCCGCGACCGTCGCACCAAGCTTGGTCTCGACCAGCGCTCCCTCGCCAACAAAGTGGGCGTCAGCCGGCAGTGGATCGTCGAGGTTGAGAAGGGCAAACCGCGGGCTGAAATCGGCCTGCTGCTGCGCACTATCGACGCCCTCGGCATCCTGCTGGCGGCAGAAAAGGAATCCCCAGAAAAGAAACGAGGCGGCTCCCCGACGGTTGATATTGATTCCATCGTTGCCGCCGCACGCGGGAAGCGAAAATGACCAGGGAACTCGTTGCAATTATTGAAGGCCGGGAAATGGGCCGCATAGTGCGGGACAACACGGGAAGGTTGTCCTTCACCTACAACGAGCAGTGGCGCAACGCTGCGGATGCCTATCCGCTTTCAATTTCCATGCCCCTAGCGTTGACCGAGCACGGAAACGCGAAGATCGATCCGTTCCTCTGGGGGCTCCTGCCGGACAATGCCAGCGTACTCGACCAGTGGGGCCGGCGGTTCCATGTCTCGCCAAGGAACGCCTTCGCGCTGATAGCTCATGTTGGCGAAGACTGCCCCGGTGCGGTGCAGTTTGTCCTTCCCGAACGGCTGGACGTAATCCTGGGGAACGCCCCATCCGAAATCGAATGGCTGGATGAAGCCGCTATTGCTGAGAGGCTCCGCGCGTTGCGAATCGACCCTTCGGCCTGGCGCATTCCGCGCGACACCGGTCAGTTCAGTCTTGCCGGCGCGCAGCCGAAGACCGCTTTTCTGTTCGAGGATGGCCGATGGGGCGTCCCCTCTGGCCGCGTGCCAACAACTCACATTCTCAAACCGCCGACCGCCGAATTCGACGGGCACGCCGAGAACGAACATTTCTGTCTGGAGCTAGGGAGAGCGCTCGGGCTGCCCGTCGTCGATTCCAAGATCATGCATTTTCAGGACGAAATCGCCATTGTCATCGAGCGATACGACCGTGTCCGGACGGAGGCAGGCTTACTGCGCGTGCACCAGGAAGATATGTGTCAGGCACTTGCCCTTCCCCCGACCAGCAAATACCAGAACGAAGGCGGGCCGGGCATTCGCGATATCGTTGAGTTACTGACCACGAACTCGACCAGTTCTGCCGAAGATGTCGGCACCTTCCTCGACTCGGTCAGCTATAACTGGCTGATTGCGGGAACGGATGCCCACGCTAAGAATTATGCTTTGCTCATCGGCGCCGAGGGCCGCGTCCGTCTTGCACCGTTGTATGACGTGGCAAGCGTCCTTCCGTATCCGGGCATTGACATCCAGAAGGTTAAATTTTCGATGAAGATAGGCGGCGAATATCGGCTGCGGAATATCACACTTCATCACTGGCGCAAGCTGGCGGCAGAACTGCGCCTCGACCCCGAGGCGACGGTCCACCGCGTAGATGATTTTGCCACCCGGCTAGGCGATCATGTTTCAGACATCAAACACCGCATGACCGATGAGGGCCTCACGCATCCCATCATCGCTCGTCTGGCCGATGCGCTGACGGCACGATCCCTCGCGTGCCGGGAAATTCTGCGTTCCGCCTAGGCGGTGCTCACGTGACTGACATTTCAAAAGATTTTGAAGCGCTTTGCGAGAAGGAGTTCAATCTCGCCCGGCAGGAAGCCTTCAAAGACCTCGACAGAGAAATCTCTGCGATCAAGAACCGCATGGCCAGCACCGGCAATCTTCAGAGTTCTTCGATGGCGCGGGCGGTTGTCGATGCCGTTCTCGTCCGCTTTGACAAAGTTCTCATCGCATTCGAGAGTTCGTTTCTCGGGAAATGGGCCGACACCGACAGAAATTTCCCTGAGGCCGACTACGCATGGCTGAAAGCTAAGGTAACGGAAAAACTCGACCCCGAAATCCATGAGGTCAAGGCGCAATGTAATAGCGCACTCTGGGAGCCCCGAACAACGTTTGTTGCATTTTGGCAAAAGGCGGAGGTCGAAGCGCGCACACGATGCAACACGATCTTCGAGAAAATCGAAATTCTCCGGCTGAAGAAAAATCAAGGAGCTGTCCTCATGGCCGTCCCCTCCCATCCCGCGTCGACCACGCAAGCCCCCTCTCCCCCCTGGGAACTTATGCACCCCGTCGTGGTCAATATTGCGCGGCCTCGATTTGAAAGCAGTCATTTTGCAGATTCGGTCGAGGCAGCCCTGAAGGAAGTTAACGACATCGTCCGGCAGATCGTCAGGGAGCAAACCGGTGAGGAGCTGGATGGCGCCGACCTTATGAATCGAGCGTTGTCGCTCAAGAAACCAATAATCATTCTCGACGATCTCTCCATGACCACGGGCAGAAACATCCAAATCGGATACATGCAGATCTTCTCCGGTGCCATGACCGGAATCAGAAATCCAAAAGCTCACGCGAATATCCAAATCGATGCGGCCAGTGCAATCCACTTCTTGTTTCTGGCGAGCCTTCTACTCTTCAAGCTCGACGAGCGCAAGACATAAATTGTTACACCTTCGAGCCATGCCCTCCGCCCCGAGCTTACGTGCTGTGGAAATGATGGCGCGGTTAAGGCCAACAGAAATATGCCGCAATGCTCCGCGAGTCCTTTGAGCCGTTCGAGCAATTCACCGCTACCGCACGTGCACTTCCTGATTCGCTCGATTCAGAGCTCGCAGAAGATTTGTCCTGCTCTCCTCTTTTCTTCGCTTTGAGATTGTTGCGTCCCCGCGAATAGCGCGCCACCCCGCCGGTCTCCACTAGCACGTTTCGCGCCACCTAAAGGCCGTGTCACTCAATCGTGCGACCCGTTGCGACCTGGACGCACCAATCTCTTCGCTCCCGTTCTCTGTTTCGGGACCTCGCCCCCTCGCTGTTTGGTGAAGGGGGCAAGAAGCTCCCGAAACAGGAGAACAATCATGAAAGTCGAGCAAGCCAAACAGATCGTAAGCAAAGCAATCGAAGAACTCACTCAAGCTCTCGAAAGGGGCCACAGTGAGACACTGAGAAATTACCTCGCGGCGATTGGCCGATTCCATCGGTACAGCCTGCGGAACGTGATGCATATCGCATCCCAGAATCCAAAGGCTACGCACGTTGCCGGTTTTCACACGTGGCACAAACTTGGACGCTTCGTCAAGAAAGGCGAGAAAGGCATTTTGATTCTCGCTCCAATCGTTCGACCCAAGAAGCAAATCGTCGAACAAACCGAAACCGATGAATCATCAACCGCCGTAGGGTTCCGCGCCGCATATGTATTTGACATCAGCCAGACGGACGGTCAAGAACTTCCTGAAATTGGCAACGTCAATGGCGATCCCCGCGAATACCGCGAACGGCTCGGTAAATTCGTAGCTGACCAAGGCATTTTGCTTGAATACTCGCGGGATATCGCACCCGCTCGCGGGACTTCCGCAGGCGGCAAGATCACGCTGTTGCCGGAACAATCTTCTGCCGAAGACTTCTCAACGCTAGCCCACGAGGTCGCACATGAATTGATGCACCGTGACGAGCGCCGCGCCAGCACTTCAAAGCGCAGCCGCGAAACCGAAGCCGAAGCTGTAGCATTCGTCGTCTGCCAAGGAATCGGGCTTGAGACAGGATCGGCAGCGCAAGAGACGACTCTCGTAAATATCCTCGGTAAATTCATTCCCCCGGACGAAAGAATTCTTCTAATCGAGGACACGTCCGAAATTCAGATGGGTCAGGACAATCTCGTCCGTTTTGAGGCGCGCCAGCCACAGAACGGCCTTCCGGCAGTGAGCATCCGAGACCTGCTGAAGGCAGCCCTCCGCCACCGCCCGGACCGTATCATCCTTGGTGAGATACGTGGCGGCGAGGCGTTCGATCTCTTGCAGCTTCTCAATACGGGCCACTCCGGGAGTCTCTCCACCGTCCATGCTACGTCGGCCAAGCAAGGTCTCGCCCGGTTTACGAGCTGCGTCCTTCAGAGTGGGGTTGAACTCCCGTATCGGGCCATCAAGAGTAATATCGGCGATTCTCTTAACATTGTCGTGCAACTCGAACGGCGGCCCGGCAGGCGGTTTATTTCTGAGGTGCTCGAAATCCATCGGTATGACCCCGACGCTGACGAATACGAATTCTCCGCCATCTACCAGAAGCGTGAGGAACCTCGATGAACGAAACCGAAAATGCCAAAAGGTTTTCCCCATCGGCGTCGGAGTACATCAACGACAACTTCAAGCCTTCCGAGCGAATCGCCGTTCTTGTTCTGAATCGGTCTCTGCGCGAGACGACACAGCGGATTACGACTGCACAGAAAGCGGCCAGCCCCGAATTCCAGGCATGGCTCCGCTACAAGAACGCGAACGGGGCTGACATCTATGTTGGCATGAACCCACTGAAGCAAGATGCATCGACTCGGACAAAAGACGACATAGAGACAATTCGCCATCTTTACATTGATCTGGACCACGGCGGGTCCACCGCTCTCGACGCAATTAAGAACTCCGATCTAGTTCCGCAACCAAACTACGTACTGAACACATCGCCAGACAAATTCCAAGTCATCTGGAAGGTTGAGGGAATCGTGCCCGAAGAGGCAGAGGCTTTGCAACGCGCGATGGTCAGAGAGTTCGCGGGCGATCCGGCAGCAACGGATTCGACGCGCGTCCTGCGATTGCCCGGCTTCGCTAACAAAAAATACGATCAAGATTTCCATGTGAGTGCCCGCGCGGAATCAATGCAGACATACCACGTTCAGGATTTCAAACTTCCGATTGATTCACACGATGCCCCGCGACACCACAACGAAGAAATAGCACGCGGAGATCGCGCTTCTGATACTGCTCTGAGCCAATAAGAGCATGATTGGGCTTACGCCAAACGTGCCCTCGCCCGTGGTGACGATCCAGACCTCGTCACCCGGCGTATTGCTGACTATCGCTCTGACGACAAACCCGATCCGAATTACTACGCACGGCATACCGTCATAAAGGCTCAAGCTGAACTCGTGCGACAGAGCGGCGTAGAGAGGCCCGCTGAAAGTGATCGAACGCAAGGCAAGAAAATCGACTTTGACCATTGAGTGTAGCCCCAACTCCTCGCGGAAATACTTAAACTCCGGTAGCACAGAGGCAGCTCCTATGACAAAGCTGTTGACGACCGATGAGGTAGCTGAGATGACCGGACTCTCTCCAGAGACGCTTGCCCAATGGCGTTGGCTCAAGAAGGAACTCCCCTTCGTCCGGCTGGGCAAGAAATGTGTTCGTTACCGACAAAGCGATATTGACGCCTGGCTTGCGAAGAGGCTAGTGTCGGTTAGCTCAGGGGAAAACCCCTGAAAAAAGGAGGTAACTTTGGCTGTCTTCAAGTGCGGTAGATTTTTCTATTATGACTTTGAATTCGGCGGTCGCCGATATCACAAGTCAACCCGCATGACCAACCAAAGGGCGGCAGAACAGGTTGAATCAGTTCTGAAAGGAGAGCTGGTCCAAGGAAGGAATGGCCTGCGGCCCTACAAGCAACCACCACTGTTTGGGGAATATGTGAAAACGTTCCTCAAACGAATCGAGAAACCCCTGGCTCAAAACACGGTCGATCTGCACAACAACAGCCTTAAATCTCTTTTGAAGCTGTTCAAAAACAGATTCCTCGATCAAATCACAAGCAGCATGATTGAGGACTTCAAAGCCGGTCGAGCCAAGGAACTGAAGAAGGGAAGCACAACACAGCTCGTTTCGCCTGCTACGGTCAATCGGGAACTTGGTACTCTCAAAAAGATCCTGAACATGGCCGTCGATGACGAACTCATCACCATCAATCCTGCCAGGAAAGTGAAACCTTTCCCGGAGGAAATTCCAGACGTCCACATCCTGTCGTTCAAAGAGGAACTCGACTATTTGGCACGTGCCTCCGAGCCCCTCAAGAGCGTCGCCATAATCATGCTCGGCCAAGGAATGCGGCCGGATGAAGTCTTTCGAATGACCTATTCGAACCTGGACTTCTTCAACCGAACGATCCTAATCGAGCGTGGGAAAACCAAAAACGCCAAACGTACTCTGTCGATGTGTCAGGAAGTTTTCGAACTCCTGAAGGAACGCCGACAGAAACGACCCAACGACTACTGGGTTTTTCCGAGTTCTCGGAAACCCGGTACCCATCTTGGTTCCGTCCGCAAGGCCCATGATCGCGTCTGCGACGACTTGGGATTGCGCGGGGCCATGGACCTCTACAATCTGCGTCACACATTTGCCACCCGATCCATTCTGTCCGGGACCGATGTCACGATTTTGCAGAAGATCCTCGGGCATTCGGAAATCGGGATGACGATGCGTTACGTGAAAATCGCGGAGCATTACAAAGTGGAAGCAGTAGTAAGGCTAGAGAAGTATCGAGCAGTGAAGATGCAGGAAGCGGTAGTGAAAATGCAGGAAGAACAGCAAGAAGCGGAAAAGATGGGGATGGTGCAGTAGAGTCCCCTGAATTTCCCCCATAGTGAGGGGAAGGACTTTTTAGAGATGCCTGCAAGTCGCAGAAAATATTGGTCGGGGCGTCCGGATTTGAACCGGAGGCCTCCTGCGCCCAAGGCAGGCGCGCTACCAGGCTGCGCTACGCCCCGACATGAAGTGCTGCATTCATTCTAAAGCACTTTCCAACATTGCTGCTACTCCACTTCCTCATTTTAGTCCTCGACTGTACCAAAACTGTACCAGAAGGCCCTCACTGGACCGTGGCTGTACCCGTTTCCAGTGCCATTTCATTCGCCTGACGGTTCAATTTCTCCAACGCTTCTCTTTTCATTTGCAACTTCATTTGTGAATACCTCTTGAAGACTTGAGAATCACCTTGACGAAGCAACTGAGTGACCCACTCGTCGGCCACGCCTCCTGCGCTCAGTCGAGTTGCATACGTCGAGCGTAGGTCGTAAATCCGAAAGTAGGGAATTTTTGCTCGTCGAAGGGTCTTTCGCCAAACGGTCTTCAGAGTCTTTTGACGCCCGGTCGAATTCAAGTTGCTGGGAAAGAGAAATGGTCCCTCCCCTGCAATTGTCATTTGATCTCGGAACGCCTCCACAGCAAGCGGCGTGAGAGGAACATCAGCGATGCCGTTCGGAGTCTTGGAGTCCGGTATCCAAACGACGGCGTTTCGGAGGTCCACTTGGTCCTTCTTCATCGCGATCAGTTCCTTGTAGACCCGGAGACCAGTTTCCGTGATGATCCGAACGATGTTCCGCAAGTGTGGTTGGGCGTGTAGTTCGATTCGTTTCTGCTCCGACCAACTAACATAGTGTGGCCGAAACAGACCCTTAACAGGCACCGGGAACTCGACGCCTGAACAGGGGTTCGCTGGAAGCAGTTTCTTCCGAACTGCGACGTTTAACATCCGCCGTAGAACTCTGAACTCCTGATGTACGGTGGCTGGTTTGAGCACTCCTCGTTCTCTGTAGCCATGGGAAGTTCTGATTCGAACATGTTGTCGAAGGCGCTCCCGAAGATAAAACTCTACGTGGTCTGCACTGATGTCTACCAGTTTGCTTGTACCCCACGCAGACTTGAGGTGCTTTACGACTCGCAGGTTCGTTTGGTGGGTCTTCTCTGCGCGCATGGGTGGCTTTGAATAATTTTCCAGAAAGAAGTCCGCCCATTGCCCAAAGCCCAAGGATTCCCCCTTGCGTACAACTTCGAGAACATTGTTATCTCTGGCATCGAGCCGTTCCCTGAGTCTCTTTTGGGCTTCTTGCCAGTCTTCCGTTCCAGTGGACTCACTTCGGCGAATTCCATTGCGGTCCCGATAGTGCATCCACCAGACTTTCGTCTCCTTTCTTCGATAAATACAGCCGTCGTGATTTCGTCTTTTAGCCATTCTCCATCTCCTGTCTGAAGGATGCGCGGAAGGGCTCGAGATCCGATTTCAAAAACCGGATATTTCGGCCCATCACGCGGAGATGGGGAATCTGCTTTCGCTCCACCCAAAGATACACAGTTTGCGGGCTTACACCAAGAAATTTGGCTGCCTGCCTAACTGTCATCGGGCATTCGGTCTCCATCACTACAAGAGTTAATGGTTCTTTGACGGCGGTTTGGCTCATGGGATTCCTAGCGGCTGACGTGGCTATTCTTCGAAGACGATCTCTTCAGGGGACCACGCGCACAGCATACGTGCGAATCTTAGGCCGTGCGTACGTGCTGTCAAATCGGGCCGTACGAGGGGACGGCCGTTAATTAGTGGATGTCGTACGGATCGCTGGACCTAGGCAGGTGCAATCCATTGGCGCTCTGGGATTTGCGTCGCTGTGCGACTGAGGGTCGGCGGAACCGTATGAATCATTCTCAGGGCCGGCCCTTTTTCGCCACTTCCTTGTTTCATGGCTAACTTGTGAGATCTTTCGCCAAGAATTCACCAAGTGATTGAAATGGAGGCAAACATTATGTCAAGCATTGGAGTGAACAAAGTAATTCTCCTCGGGAACGCCGGGCAGGATGCGG
>Ga0307373_10002839_pt1 | contig 30894 bp, 26 predicted proteins | sample OX2MG_FD_202534 | JGI IMG/M metagenome (GOLD analysis project Ga0307373, IMG submission 202534) | Soil microbial communities from Risofladan, Vaasa, Finland - OX-2 | ecosystem: Environmental > Terrestrial > Soil > Coastal area > Acid sulfate soil | place: Finland: Risofladan, Vaasa | collected...
TCATCGATCTCGCCGAGACGACGTTCATCGACACTGCCATCGTCCGGACTTTGGCCACCGGACAACAACTGTTGGAGCGCCAAGGGAACAGCCTGACCTTCCGCTCGCCATCGAGGCTGGCCGCCCGAATCTTGCAGGTGTTCGGGCTGACCGATCTGATCGAGACCCAAGAACCGATCCAGCTCTGACCCCGCCGTGTGGATGGCCCCGAGCGGCCACCAAGCTGCGTAGCGGCGGAGAAGGAGCCAATTATGCATATAACCGCTGCGGACGTGACCATAGCCGTGGTCGTGTTCATCCTGACCGCGGCGACCTTCTTCGCCGTCCTGTGGCGACAGCAGGACCCTCTCTAACAGGAGTCCGGGGTCTCGACCTCGGTGTCGGTGCCTGCTGCTGGCAAGATCTGCATCGTGCCTGGGGAGTCAGAGAGTGGCTACCTGTCGAGCCTCGCTCGGCTCGAGCCGTCAACTTTCTCGAGAGCCTGCTCCACGTTGTTAGCCCCACTGAGGTCCAGGCAGTCCTCGGACGGCTCCTCCCGCGGAGCGCCAATCTCCGCCCAGACCACCTTGCCATCACCCTGGTGCTCGATCCCCCAAGAGTTCGCGAGCGACGACACCAAAGCGAGGCCGCGACCGCTGGTGGCGTCGGGCCCGCAGGAGGGCAGAGCCGGGGCCCGGGTGTTTTCGTCGTAGACCTCGATCCTCACCCGCGACTCCTCCACGGAGAGCCTCAGCTGGATTGCCGTCCGGGCGTGAAGTACGGCGTTGGTGACCAGCTCGCTTGCGATCAACTCGGCGTCGGAAGTGAGTTCGGCCGCTTCCCAGGCCTCTAGGCGGGCCCGAACAAACGCCCTCGTCGCAACGACGAGGCTGGGGTCGCTTTCGAGGTCCAGGCAGTCTTCCATTGCTCGCCGCTCGCCGCTTGTCGTCCAGTTTCTACTCAGGTAGGCAGGTTTGTTTTACCCAAATAGCCCAGAGCCGCAAACCTTCAGCGGACGGACCCGGTGGACACGGGCGGCCGCCCTGGAACCGCGCCAGGCATGGACCCAGGCCGCGCGATCTGACGGTGGCTACCCGCTAAGCGCGCTGAGCGGCACCGAGTGGTAGGTGCCGTTGCATTCGAAACCTGAGGACGGGTCGACGCGGCGCCACTGGCCACCCGTCACTTCGGCGACGACGATGCAGTGGGCGCCCTGGCGCTTGCCGATGTCGACGGGGGCGGTCAGCCCGTTCGTGTTGAAGGTTCCGATGGAGTTGAGAGCGTTGACGAGGGACGCCCTGTCGATGGTCGGACCGGCCTTCGACATGGCCTCGTCGAAGAGGACCCCAGCTCCCCAGGCCGAGACGCTGAAGATGCTGGCGCTTTCACCGGGATGCTCCTTGTCGAGCCACGTGAGGAACGTGTTGAGCTCCGGCACCTTCGACCGGTCCTGCCCCAGGTACATCACGTAGCCGAGCGGGGCGAAGAGAATGTCGTTCGCCAGCGCGGGATTGCCGAGCAGCTTGAAGAGGTGGCTGTCGTAGGCGGTCGGCGAGATGACTGCGTCGAGGTGCAGGTTCTGCTGGTTCGCCTGCTGGAGGAAATCGACGTCGAGCTGCACGGGCAGGCTGGACAGATCGACGATCTTCACGCCGTCCTTCTTCATCCGGAGTATGTCGGAGGTGAAGTTGGTTTCGCTGCTGCCGATGAGACGTTTGTACAGGTACTTGTACCCGATCGACTCGGCGGCTAGCTCCTGCTCCTTACCGTTGGGGGCGGTCACAGCGCCGACGAGTGTCGCCACCTTTGTTATGTCTTTCGGGAACTTGTCCTTGATCCACTGGTAGCCGGTCGTGGAGAAGCCCGGCGGAGCAGGTGCCGGCGTGAACACGTTCGTGTACGAGTAGAGACTCGGGCTCAGTTCGAGGGCGGCGATGTCGGGCAGCGTCGGGAGCTGCTTGAGCTGCTTTTCGCCGCATGTGTCGACGACGGTCAGCGACCCGACGATCGCGAAGGCCTCGGTGGACAGCTGCGCCAGCTCGTTGCTGTACCTCGTGCAATCCAGCCCATCGTCGAGATGGATGAGTTTGATCGTGTGACCATCGATTCCGCCGTTGGCGTTGAGGTATGCGACGTAGGCGTCGAGGCCGTCGTTGGCGTCCTGGAACAGGCCGGGCACCGGTCCAGACGTGGTCGTGATCTGGCCGATGGTGATTGTGTCGGAGGTGACGCCCGGTCCCGTGATGGTGCCAGTCACGGCCGGGGGTGGCGCGGCGGTCGCGAACCTCGTGGCGCCGGGATTACCCGAATCGGTCGTGCCGCCCGCCCCCTTAGGCGAACTACTGCCACACGCGCCGAGGACGATCGCGGCGATGGCGACCAACGAGACGAGGCGGGGGCGGCTATTGCCAAGCATCTCGCGGCAGGGTCCCGTCGATCGCGGCCTGGGCGACATCTGTCAGCAGGAGGTTGTTGTTGCGGGCGTAGGTCCGGAGCCTGTTGAAGGCCTCGGGCATGTCTACGCCCGCGCGCTCGAAGATCACACCTTTGGCCTGCTCGATGAGCAAGCGCTTCGCCAAGGCATTGTTCAGCTGCTCGTTGACGCGTTGGTTCTCAGCCGACGTACCGTGCTGCAAAACGCTGATGGTCGCCAAGTCGGCGAAGGCCCGGGCGATCAGGAGGTCGTCCTCGGCCATGGGTTTGTCCTCGACGCTGAACAGGTTCAGCGCACCGATCGTCCGGTCGCGCAAGCGCAGCGGCAAGGCAATCGCCGAGCGGAACCCACCCTCGACGGCAACCGTGGCGAACCGAGGCCAGCGTCCCGCTCCCGATCGCAGACTTTCGTGTTCGACCGGCTCACCCGTCTCGAACGCGTCCAGGCATGGCCCTTCTCGGGCTTGAAGCTCGAAGAGCTCGACGACCCGCATCGCCTCGCTGGAGGACGCCACGAGCTGCAAGGAGCCTCGAGCTGAGGCGAGCATCACGCCGGCCGCGGAGACTCCGAGCAGGTTCACGCAGCGGTCGGCCAGGCCGGTCAGCAGATCGATGACGTCGAAGTCGTCGACCAGTGTGTCGGCCATCTCGACCAGCGAACGGACAAGAGACGTCTCTCGGTTCGTCATCGGATTTCTTTCATTCGAATCGTAGCTTTCGTGAGACAACGTCCTCGGCAACGTCGCGAAGAGGGAGGTCATGACTGAACGCGTAGGCGCGCAGACGGATCATCGCCTCGGTGATGGTGACGTCGAGCTGCGCCGCAACAGCACCTGCCGCGTTGTGGACTACGAAGTAGAACTCGCCGCCGGCCTCCAGCTCGGCCGCCAATGCCCCGGGGGGGGCGTCGGCCTGCACGTTGAGGACCCAGTGGGCCACCACGTCTGCCATCACCAGCGCGTCGGCGTGCTGCTCGTCGGTCAGCTCCCCCGGTCGGTCCTGGTAGAGATCCAGGGCGCCGAGACGGACGGCGCCAGCGCGCAACGGAAACCCGAACAGCGCCCGCGCCCCAGCGTCGAGAGCCTTGGGGGTGAACGCCAGCCACCGAGATACACGTGGGTGCGCCAGGTCCGGTTCGACCACCACCTGGTCCTTCCGGTACGCATCCACGCAGGGTCCCTCCCCGAGGGAGTACTGCAGCTCTTCTATAACCGCACTCACCGCGTTCGTCGAACACAGCGACCCGCGGGCCAGATCGCTCGACATCAGCATCACCCCGGCGCCCGTAACTCCGGTGACCTCGGTCGTGACATCGCACAGCCGGCCGGCGGAGCGCCCGCCGTCGGCGACACCTTCGAGCGCGGCCAGGATGCGCGCGAGCCGGTCAACTGCCACGGGGGCGCTCCGTTGTGCAGGCACGGGGAAGCCAATCAGTGCTGACGAACGGATCGTTCACGGACGGCCTCCTAAAGCAAACGAGATCCCGTGGACCGGCTCAACTGCGATCCGGCCGAAGGGGACCCCGCGCGAAACCCATGCTACTGCTGACCCGCACTGCGCCCAAAGAAGAAAAAGTAGGTGCTACGCGATGCCCGCGCCCGCTCCGACCGGATCGGGGTATGTTGTACACCACAGGTTCGAATTCGTCGCTCTGGACCCCGGCGACCATCACAAATGTGAGGTGGCGGAGGCGTGCGACACCACGACCCACCCTTGCCCCTTGGGCCTTCCAGCCCCCCAGGGACACGAAGGTCACCACCGGCCGGTGGCCCGCGTTGAGTGCCGACCCCGAACCTTCTGGGGACGGCGGCGACCGCCGTAGGGCGCCGCAACAGGACGGGCGCACCCTCGAAGCCGGAAAAGGGGCGCACCCTCAACTGCAGGTGCTGGATCGGCTTCCGGTCGGGGTTCTCGTGGCCAACGACCGCGGGAGGGTCACCGAGATCAACCGGGCCTGGACCGACATCTCCGGGCTGAACCTGGCTCAATCGGCCGGCACAGGATGGCTATCGGTCTTCGAGCACCCGGTCCGGCGACGGGTCCTGAACGACGTGACCTCCGTGATGGAAAATGGCGAAGAGGCGACCCAGGACTATCCGGCTGCGATCGACTCCTTCCAGCGGTGGATGCGTTGTCACCTGCTGCCCTGCCTCGATCAGGCCGATCCGATGCTTTTCATCGCGGTCACCGATATCACCGCTGACTACCAGCGCGAAGCTGAGTTCCGGCGACAGGCCAACCATGACCCGCTCACCGGACTCATCAACAAGCAGCGTTTCCTTCATCTCGTGCGGCTCGCATTGACCAGGCACGATCAGGGAGGAGTGGTGGTCGGCTTCGTCGACCTCGACGGCTTCAAGAACGTAAACGACAGCCGCGGGCACGCTCACGGCGACCGTGTACTCACGGCGGTGGCGAACCGCTTGGAGCGCATCAGACGCCAAGGCGACGCCGTGGCACGTATCGGCGGCGACGAGTTCGCCCTGCTCTGGGACGAACTCGTCCCACCCTTCAAGACCGAGACACTGATGGAGCGGATCCGAGACGCCTTCGAAGAGCCGTTCCAGGTGGACGGCAGTACGTGGCGGATATCCCCAGCGGTTGGTGTGTCGGTCTCCAAGCGCGGCGCCACCGCCGAAGGTCTCCTCGCGGACGCCGACAAGATCATGTACGACGCCAAGAAGGCGCGACTCCCGCGCCACCTGGCACCCTTGGGCGAGGGTAACCATCTGCTCAGGATCATCACCGCGCTGGACGACCTCGCCGCGCGGACAGACGATCTGGCCGACTCAGCGAAAGAAGAGGGAATCTGCGCGTCACAGCTGCTGGACGCGGCGCACAGCATCCACCGGGCGATCGTCAGCCTCGAGGGTCACCTCCGAGCAGTGCCCGCCGACGGCATGTGACCTCGGCGCCACCTCCTGCCAGACTTCTGGTTCGCAGTACGGCCTCGCCGAAGCGCATTGGAGGATTGGGACGTGACGAACTCTGTGGCCGATCGGCCAACCGGCGACCTGGACGACACTGGACTCCTTTTCGTCATGCCCCATCTTTGGGCGGACATGGACGCCTGGCACCGGGAGGCGGCCGAGCTCCGCCGGACCACGGCAGTGCTCCCGGTCGAGCTCGAGGGGTTCCAACCGTTCTGGGTGCTCACCCGCCACGCCGAGGTTCTCAAGGTGTCGCGCGACAACGACCACTGGCTGAACACCTCCCGGTCCGTGCTCGGCCCCGACGAAGACTGGGAGAAGATGCTCGCCGCGGGCATCCCTGAGCCCCGGACCCTCGTGCATCTCGACGGCACCGACCACCGGGACCACCGCAAGGTCACCAACGACTGGTTCAAGCCCGCGGCGGTCCGCCATCGCCAGCCCCGCATCGACGCCATCGCCGACCACTTCATCTCCAGGATGCGGGATCTCGGTGGGGAGTGCGACTTCGCCCGGGACATCGCGCAGCCCTACACGCTGCGGGTGATCATGGACATCTACGGGGTCCCTGAAAAAGACGAGCCGTTGATGATGGAACTCACCCAGGGCCTGTTCGGGGCCGCCGACCCAGAGTTTCTCGGAGACGCGGCCGATCCTGAGGCAAGACTGATCCAGTCGGTGATGCAGTTCATCCAGTATTTCAACGACATCACAGAGGACCGCCGCAAGCACCCCACCGACGACCTGGCGAGCTTGATCGCGCACGGCGAGCCGGGTGGCTGCCCGATGGGCGACGCCGAGCGGCTCTGGTACTACATCATCGTGGCCACCGCCGGTCACGACACCACCTCCTACGCGCTGTCCGGTGGGCTCGAGGCGCTGCTCCGCGACCCGGACCAGCTGTGGGCTCTTCGCGGCGATCCCGACCTGGCGGTCAAGGCGGCGGAGGAGTGCATCCGCTGGACCTCACCTGTCCGGCACTTCCTCCGCTACGCCACCGAGGACATGGAAGTCGCCGGGGTCACGATCCCCAGGGACGGGCGGGTGCTGCTCTCCTACCCAAGTGCGAACCGGGACGAAGACGTGTTCGAACGTCCGATGGAGTTCGACCTGCGCCGGCGGGACGCCGACCGGATGATCTCCTTCGGCGGAGGCGCGCACTTCTGTCTCGGCTCGCAGTTCGCCCGCCGCGAGGTGCGCACCATGCTGGCCAAACTGTCAGAGCAGCTCGTTTCGGTTGAGCCTGCAGGGCTGGCGCAGTGGTCGGAGTCCGCGTTCGTGTCGGGCGTCAAGCACCTGCCCATCCGCTACGCCTTCCGGTGACCTGATAGGCGTGCGATCAATCAGATCAGCACCGTCTCCACGTCGTAGCGCGCAATCTGCGCGTCGGCTGTGACGATCCGCAAGCCAAGGTCACGAGCCTGCGCCACCAGTAGGCGGTCGAAAGGATCTCGATGAATCGGCGGTAGCTCGGTCACTGCGAGAGCATGATTGTGCTCGACAGGAAGTGGATCAGCCCCTATCGCCCGCATGCGATCGGGAACGTACCTTCGAGGATCGTCCGGCAGATCGAGCCTGCCGAGCTGGACCTTGATGGCGATCTCCCAGGAGCTGGCCGCCGAGAGCATGAGGTCGTTGGCGGGGTCTTGGAGTGACGCAAGCTGCGAACCGAGCCGTTCGGGCTCGGCCAGCAACCAGAGGAAGACGTGCGTGTCAAGCAGTAGACGCATTCTCAGCTTTCGAAGGCATCGAGGACTTCGTCATCGAGTGGCGCGTCGAAGTCCTCGGGTACGACCAGTAGGCCCCGATCGACACCGAAGGCCCGCTGAGCCCGCGTACGGAGCGCGACGAGACGGGCTGCCGGCTCCCCCCGGCGGGTGATCACCACGTCCTCCCCGGCCGCGACATCGTCCAGCAACCGCGATAGGTGAGTCTTGGCCTCGTGTACGCCAACGGACTTAGTCATGGACTTAGTCTATCAGTGGAGATTGGCTCGACCGTGTAGTGAGTGGTCCGGGCGACGATCCAGGAGCCCAGGTGCGACGGCGGTGGCAGCAGGAAAGCGAATAGGATCTGGACCCCGGTACCGATGACACGCAGTTCCTGGACCAGCTCCGCCCAGGTGCGGTCCAGGCGCTGGGCCCTTCGATTCCGTACGCCGCTCGTAGTGCTCAGTGTCGCTCATGCGTGAACCCGCCTATACCCTTGGCCTCACCAGCAGAGGCGGAACCGTTCCAGGGTGGACGCCGTGTGCACGCTGTTGCCGGCGTCATTTCGCAGGTACGGCGACGTGATGACAGGCACGACGGCCATGGAGCATGAAATGAAATTCGAGGTGGATCGGGATTTCGATCCGCCCGATCTGAGACACCTGATCGGCGGCACCGAGCGGCTGCCGGAACAGACGCTCCGGACCGTTTACTTCGACACTCCCGACCGCCGCCTCTGGGCCCGCGGCGTCACCTTGCGCCACCGGACGACCACCGAGGCCGGGTCCGTCGAAGCCGCCGAGACGTGGACGCTGAAGCTTCCCCGGGGATCCGACGGTCAGATGCTGCACCGAGAGGAGCTGTCCTGGCCAGGCAGCCCGTCCGCGGTGCCGGAACCGGCTCTTCAGATCATCAGGGGGATGCAGCGCCGAGCGGAGCTACAACAAGTCGCCGAACTCGAGACCACCAGACGCCGGCTCCTGCTCAAGGATCCCGAGCGGGGCGACACGTGGGGCGAGCTCGACGACGACCTGGTGACGGTGACGGGAGGATCGGGTCAGAGCACCGGTTTCCGTCAGATCGAGGTGGAGGTCGGGGTCGACGGCGCGCCGCCGGCGGCCGCCGTCTTGTCCCTCCTGCGCGAAGCGGGAGCGAAGCCTACGAGCCAGTCCAAGCTCTCGATCGCATTGGGGACACCGGACGAATCCTCCGACGGCAAGGGCAAAGCCAAGCTTCGCCGGCGCGAGAGGATCTCGGACACGATCTCGGCTGCAATCGGATCGAACCTGGACCGGTTGCTCGACCACGACTACCGCCTGCGGATCGACCCGAAGCAGCCCGAACCCCACGACGTACATCAAGCGCGAGTGGCAACCCGACGGCTCCGTGCCGATCTCAAGACGTTCGCCCCGTTGCTCGACCCGCTCTGGTTGGCTCACACCAGGGACGAGCTGGCTTGGATCGGACGCACGCTCGGGCAGGTACGCGACCTTGACGTCCTCTCGAACAACATCGCAGACGCGGCGGATGCCGGGCTTCGGAGCTGGCCGGGAACCCTCGAGTTGATGCAGCGGGTCCTCTCAGAACGGGCGGGGGCGGCCACGGAAATAGAGGAGGCGCTCGCTTCGACCCGGTACACCGACCTGCTCGATCGCCTTCACGCGGCCCAAGGGTCTCCCCCGCTGCTCAGCGCAGCGGACACACGAGGGCAGCGGCCGGAAGATAAGGCGACCAGTACCCTGCCGGCACTGGTCGGCAAGCGTTGGCGGACGGTGCGGCGCAAGGCCCGCAAGGCTGGCATCCACACTCACGACTCGGAGCTACACGAGCTGCGGAAACGAGCCAAGAGCCTCCGCTACGCCGCGGAGGCAGCCACACCTGTCATCGGGAAGCCGGCGTCCAGGACGGCCTCGGCCGCCCAGGCACTACAAGACGCTCTGGGCGAGCTGCGCGACGCGACGGCCGCTCAGAGCTGGCTTCAAGAACAGAGCCTGGCACCAGACTGCAGCACGCCTGCGGCATTCGCCGCTGGAGCGATCGCCCAGCAACTCCACATCCGCGAAGACGACCTACGGCGGATGTGGCCGATCGAGTTCAAGAAACTCAGCCGCAAGCCATATCGCTCCTGGCTCGAGTAGCTGGCAGGTGCCAGCTGTGCCCGACCGGCGGGACGGCGGTCGGGCGGTGGCCGGCGTGAGCACTACGGTGGACACGTGATCGCCCGAAGCGCGTTCGGTCGGACAGGACACCAGAGCAGCCGGGCCATCTTCGGCGCCGCAGCCCTGAGCCGGATGTCGCAGGAACGCTCGGACCAGTTGCTTCCGGTGCTCGACGAGTTCGGGGTCAACCATCTGGACGTGGCCGCTTCGTACGGCGACGCCGAACTCCGGCTGGCGCCCTGGTTGGCGAACCGGCGCTCGGACTTCTTCCTCGCGACCAAGACCGGTGAGCGTGACGGTGCCGGCGCCCGGGCCAGCCTGGAGAGGTCGCTTCAACGCCTGGGGGTCGACTCGGTCGACTTGATCCAGTTGCACAACCTGGTCGAGCCGGACGAATGGGACCTGGCGCACAGCCGGGGTGGCGCCGTGGAGGCGTTGGCGGCGGCTCGGGACGAGGGGCTGGTGCGCTGGATCGGCGTGACCGGGCACGGCACCCGCATCGCCGGGATGCATCTGCGGAGCCTCGAGCGATTCGACTTCGACTCGGTGCTGTTCCCGTTCAACTTCGTGCTCATGCGCGACCCGGCCTACCGGCGGGACGTCGAATCGCTGATCGCCGTCTGCGGCGACCGCAACGTGGCCATGCAGACGATCAAGTCCGTGGCCCGCCGGCGATGGCCGGCCGACTATGGCGGGCCACGGTTCAGCTGGTACGAGCCGCTTGGCGACAGTGGCGCTTTGGACCGGGCGGTTCGTTACGTGCTGTCGAGCGGACCGTTCTTCCTCGATACATCCAGCGACGCGACGCTTCTGCGCGCCATCCTCGAAGCGGCAGACAGGAACGCAGAACGCCCGAGCGATGCGGAGTTGGACGCTGACATCGCTGCGCACGACATCAGCCCACTCTTCGACGGGGCTGAGCTCGAGCGGATCTGACCGGTGACCGGCCGGCCGCGCTCAGCGCGGTGCGTCAGGCCATTTAGCGCCGCGGGGGCTATCTCCTTGCGAGTCTGGGAGAGCACGCCCTCGACGTATTCTGCGGCCACTACTAGGAGGTGGCAATGGCCTGGGACTTCGAAACGGACTCCGAGTATCAGAAGAAGCTCGATTGGGCCGACGAGTTCGTGCGCGAGCAGGTGGAACCGCTCGACTACGCGTTCCCTCACCTGCAGTTCGTCCCGCTGGACGACAAGCGCCGCAGGGTCATCGATCCCCTCAAGGACGAGGTCCGCGCCCGGGGGCTCTGGGCGACCCATCTCGGTCCCGAGTTAGCAGGTCAGGGCTTCGGCCAGCTGAAGCTCGCGCTGCTCAACGAGATCCTGGGCCGTTCCCCATGGGCGCCGATCGTCTTCGGCTGCCAGGCGCCCGACACAGGCAACGCGGAGATCATCGCCCACTACGGCACACCCGACCAGAAGCAGCGCTACCTCCAACCGCTGCTCGACGGGGAGCTGTTCTCCTGCTACTCGATGACCGAACCGCACGCCGGCGCGGACCCGACACTATTCAAGACGCGGGCAGTGCGCGATGGGGACGAGTGGGTGATCAACGGCTGGAAGTACTTCTCTTCGAACGCGAAGACGGCGTCGTTCCTGATCGTCATGGCGGTGACCAACCCGGACGTCAGCCCATACAAGGGGATGTCCATGTTCCTGGTCCCAAGCGATACGCCGGGCGTCAACATCGTTCGCAACGTCGGACTTTGGGGAGAGCCGCTCAACGAGGGCTTCCACGCCCTCATCCACTACGAGGACGTGCACATCCCCGCCGAAGCGCTTCTTGGAGGAGAAGGCCAGGCGTTCGTCATCGCGCAGACACGCCTGGGCGGCGGTCGCATACACCACGCCATGCGAACGATCGGGCTCGCCCAGAGGGCTCTGGACATGATGTGTGAACGTGCGCTGAGCCGCGAGACCGCAGGGAGCCTCCTCGCGGAGAAGCAGTTCGTCCAGGGATACATCGCCGATTCCTACGCCCAGCTGATTCAGTTCAGGCTGTTCGTCCTTTACACGGCGTGGGAGATCGACAAGTACAACGACTACAAGCGAGTTCGCAAGGACATCGCCACCGCCAAGGTGGTCATGCCCACCGTCCTGCACGACATCGCCTGGCGGGCGATGCAGGTGCACGGCGCGCTCGGCACCACCAACGAGATGCCGTTTTTCCAGATGATCCTCGGCGCGGGGGTCATGGGCCTTGCGGATGGCCCGACCGAGGTCCACAAGACGACCGTCGCCCGCCAGTTGCTGCGCGACTACCGCCCGAGCGACGACATGTGGCCGAGCGGTTGGATCCCCAGGCACGTCGACGAGGCGAGAGCCAGGTTCTCGGAGTACCTCGAGCTAGAGGTGGGCAACCTGTGATCGACTTCGGCCGGCTGGAAGCCTGGTTGGACCAGGCCGGCTTGCCCGGAAAGGGTGAGCCGGTCGAGCACCGCTACATCTCGGGCGGGGCTCAGAACGAGATATACGAGATCCGCAGAGGGGAGCTCCACGGCGCCATCCGGATCCCACCGACCACCGCTCCCGAAAACCGCGACGCGGGGATAATCCGGGAGTGGCGGATCATCAAGGCACTCGACGGCTCGGAGGTGCCCCACACCCCTGCCATCGCCGTCTGTGAGGACACGTCCGTCCTCGGGCGAACCTTCTACATGATGGGTTTCGTGGACGGCTGGTCGCCGATGAACATGAACAGGCGCTGGCCCGACCCGTTCCACAGCGACCTCGAAGAGCGCAAGCAACTCGCCTACCAGCTCGTCGAGGGCATCGCGCTGCTAGGGAGCTTCGACTGGAGAGCCAACGGGCTCGAGGACCTCGGTCGCCCCAACGGCTTCCACGAGCGACAGGTCGACCGGTGGACGTCGTTTCTCGAGCGCATCAAAGGGCGCGAGCTTCCCGGTTTCGACGTGGCGGCCGAATGGCTGCGCAAGCACCGGCCCATCGACTTCGTCCCGGGGCTCATGCACGGCGACTACCAGTTCGCCAACGTCATGTTCCGCCACGGCGCTCCGGCCCGCCTGGCAGCGATCATCGACTGGGAGATGGGCACGGTCGGAGACCCGAAGCTGGACCTCGGGTGGGTCCTCCAGGGCTGGCCACAGGACACCGACGAACGTTCCCTCAGTGGAGCCGGCTACGCGGACCTCTACGCCATGCCGTCGAAGGACCAGCTCGTCGAGCACTACGCCAAGATTTCCGGGCGCCAGGTCGACGACCTCGACTACTACCTGATCCTCGCCAAGTGGAAGCTCGGGGTTGTCCTCGAACAGGGCTACCAGCGAGCCGGCGACGACGAGAAGCTGCAGGCCTTCGGACCCATCGTGCTGGAGCTCATGGATGGTGCCGCAAACCTGGCCGAGACCACCGACTACGGCAAGTGACCGATGGTAGGTTCGACGTTCATCCCACGACGCCCGGCTGCCAAGCCGAATACCGAGAACGGCCAGTACACGGATGGCGATCGCGCCCTCTGTCTTTTCAAGCGGGCCGTCCACATGGGTCACCGCGCTGTGAACGACGCCATCCGGGCCTACGGTGTCACGCCTACCCAGGTGGACGCCCTCAACCGACTGGTGCTCGAACCGGGGCTGTCCGGCGCGGAACTGGCGCGCCGCCTGCTCGTCACGCCGCAAGCGGCGAAACTGGCGCTCGCGGCGTGAGAGTCGTCGTCGTAGGCGCGTCGAGCGGCCTCGGCCGCTGCATCGGCGTCGGGCTCGCCAAGCGAGGTGACCAGGTCGCCCTCTTGGCCAGGCGGTTGGAGAGGCTGACCGTCGCTGCCAAGGAGGCCGGGCCGGGTTCGTTGGCGATCCGCTGCGACGTCACCGACGAACGATCTTGCCGGGAGGCAGTGGAGGAAGCGGCCGGCGGTCTCGGCGGCATCGACGCGGTGGTGTACGCGACCGCGGTGGGCCCCCTCGCACGGATCGAGGACGTCAGCTCAGACAGGTGGCAGCATACGTTCGCCACCAACGTCACTGGAGCGTCTCTGGTTACAGCCGCAGCTCTGCCCCATCTCAAGGCGTCGTCCGGCGTCGCCGCGTACCTCTCTTCGGTGAGCGCCTCGTTGACCGAACCATGGCCGGGCCTCGGGGCCTACATCGTGAGCAAGGCAGCTCTCGAGAAGCTCATCGAGGCCTGGAGGGTGGAGCACCCGTCGGTGGGCTTTTCGACGATTGTGGTTGGTGACTGTGCCGGCGGCGAGGGCGATTCGGCGACCGGGTTCATCGATGAATGGGACCTCAACCTCGCAGCAGAGATGCATCCCATATGGATGGCGCGCAGTCACCTAAGCGGCAACCTGCTGACGGTCGATGAACTGGTGGAAGCGGTTGACAACGTGCTCCGGCTGGGAGCGACCAGTACCGTCTCGTCGATCGTGGTCAGGCCCCGCCGCGCAACCTGACCGCTCCCCTGCCGCCCTCCGAGAGCCCCGGGCTACGAGCCCACCGTCATCGTCTCGCCGAGGTAGCTGCTCACGAGCTCGTCTCCTGCCTCGGCGCTCGGCCCCTTCCAGGCGAGGGCCCCGCGCTGCAGGATCACGCATTCGTCGGCGAACGCGAGAGCCCGGTGGACGTACTGCTCGATCATGATCACCGAGACGCCGGCTTCGCGTGCACGGGCGAGACCATCGAAGACGAGGTCCACCATCATCGGCGCGAGGCCGAGCGACATCTCGTCGGCCACCACCACCTTCGGTGAAGCTGCGAGAACTCGCGCCAACGACAGCATCTGCTGCTCACCGCCCGATAGCGAACCTGCGAGCTGGCGTCCCCTGGCGGCGAGAGCCGGAAAGATCTCCAACGCGGACTCCACGGCTTCCCTGCGACGGCGGCGCCCTCTCACCGTGGCCAAGGCCATGCGCAGGTTGTCGATCACCGAAAGGGCCCGGAACACCCCCCGGACTTCAGGCAGGTACACGATCCCGGCGTGCCGCACCCGGTGGGCTGGCCAGGCGGTCAGGTCCTGCTCCCCGAACATCACCCGGCCGGCGCTCGGCCGCACCAACCCGGATACCGCACGGGCGAGGCTGCTCTTGCCGGCTCCGTTGGGTCCGAGCACGGCCACGACGCGACCCGGTCCGACGGAGAAGGACACGCCCGACAGGGCGACGGCATCCCCGTATTGCACGCAGAGGTCCTCAACGGTCAACGCTGCCGGTGCAGTCGAGGTGCCGGCGGTGGGCACGGCCGGAGTCCCGCCGGATGTGCGGACTCGATCCGGCACGGGCCCATCCAGCTTCGTTTCCGGCGCCTCAGGCCCGCCGCCTGCCTCGGTCCGCGGGGCGACCTCCTCGCCGAGGTAGGCCGCCTTCACCCTGGGGTCGGACTTCACCTCCGCCGGCGAACCCTGGGCGATCATGACCCCGAAATCAAGCACGTACACCGTGCTCGACAGGCGCATGACCAGGTCCACGTCGTGTTCCACCAGCAGCACCGAGATGTCCCGCTCCGCAACGATCCGCCGAAGGGTCTGCTCGAACCGGTCCGTCTCGGCCGAATCGAGACCCGACGACGGCTCGTCGAGGAGTAGCACCCCCGGTGACGTGGCGAGAGCCCGGCCGAGCTCCACGAGCCTGGCTGATCCCAGAGGCAGGCCGAGCGCCGGCCGGTCGGCGATGGACTCGAGCCCGAGAAGCCCGACCAGTGCATCGACGCCGGCTGTTTCCTCCCGCGAGCTGGCGCGGAGGCTGCCCATGGTGAACAGGTCCGACCAGACCCGGGCCTTCGCATGGCGTACACGGTGCGCCAGCACGAGGTGGTCCCGCACCGTCAGGCCGGCGAACAGTTCGGGGTGTTGGAAGGTACGGGCGAGACCACGCGCTGCCCGCTGCTGAGGTCGCAGCCCGGTGACGTCCTCGCCGTCCATACGAACCCGGCCCGTGGAAGGGGCGATAAGACCCGACAGCACTCCGAAGAGGGTGCTCTTGCCCGCCCCGTTCGGGCCAACCAGGCCGACTATGCCGGCCGCCGGAACGGCCAGGTCGACGTAGGCGAGGGCGACCAGGCCTCCGAAACGTACGTTGACCCCCTCGCACTCGAGGCGTGGGCCGGTCACCGGGCCACCTCCGCTTTGACCGCCGGGGCGCTGCGGTCCACGCGGGGGTCGCCCGCCGTTTCCTGATGACCGTCTGGATCGGTCCGGCCGAAAAAGAGATGCCGCAGCTGCCGGGCATTCTGCGCCACGACCCCCTCCGGGTGTCGGGCGACGCCGATGGCGCCCAGACCGAACAGCACCGCCGGTATCTCGCCCCACCGGGTGGGTACGTAAATCTGGAACACGCCGGGCAGAAGAGCGAACGACAGCCCGCCCAGGACCGCTCCGGTGATGGAGCGAACCCCCATGGTGACGACGACTGCGAGCCAGACGAGTCCGGCGAAGGTCTCGTACGACTGGGGTTGGGCGACGCCGGCGTACATGGCCAGGAAGCCGCCGCCGACCGCAGCGACGAAGGCTGCGAGCGACCCGACGATGACCTTCACCTGAAGAACGCTGAGCCCCAGGGTGCGCGAGGCGGCCTCGCTGTCGCGCACTGCCCGCAGGGCGAGCCCGCTGGTCGAGCGGCGCAGGTTCAACGTGAGGATCGCGAAGATCGCGAACACGACGAGCGCCAGGTAGGCGAAGCTCAAATCACCCCGGGCGAAACTGGGCCGGTTCAGATCGACACCCAGGCCGCTCTGGAGAAACCGGCTCCGCGTGAAGACGAGCGTCTCGATGAGCAGTCCGAATGTGAGCGTCACCAGAGCGACGTACAGGTCGCCGAGGCGGATGGTCAACAGGCCGATGACAGCGCCCGCAACTGCCGCGATGACCCCACCGATCACGATCGCCAGGAGTACCGGGACGTGCCACGCCTTGACGAACTGGGCGGCGGCCAGCGCTCCCGCCCCGGCGAAGATGATCTGGGATAGCCAGAGCATGCCGCCCTCGCCCGTGACAACGGTGAAGGTGAGGAAGGTGATGGCGTAACACAGGCCCAACGCCACCAGACCCAACCAGTAGGCGGACCCATGAAATATCAGTGGGAGCAGCACGACTACCGCCAGCGGAACGGCACCGAGCGCTGCCCCCCGGCCGCGGGTGCCGACCGTGGCCGCCCCGGTCATCTCGGCGTCCTGTTGGGCGGGCCGGATGGCCTGATCGAGGGGTCCGGCGACACCGCCATCCTCTCGTAGGGAACCTGACCGGAGGAGATACACGATTAGGGCCACGAGGATGAACCCGAAGGGGATGCCCGAGATGATCGCCGAGGTGAAGGAGCTGTTGGGGGGCAGGTACTTCTGGATGACGTCGGTGACCACCCCCATTGCGAGCGAGGCGGCTACAGCGCCGGCCAACGAGCGGAGCCGCGCAACGATTACAGCGGCGAAGGCTGCGGCCATCAGGGTGGTCATCCCTGCGGTGTCGAGGCCGGCGGTCGGCGCGACCAGGATCCCCGCTAGTCCCGCGAGCGCGGCGCTGGCCGCCCATACCCCCAGCGCAACGCGCCCGGGATGTGTTCCCGACAGGGACGCCATCGCCTCGGAGTCCACCATGGCACGGACCTTAAGACCGACGTCGGTGAACCGGAGCACGGCGGTGCCCGCGACGAGCACGAAGACGAGGAAGCCGTAGATGATCACCTGGTCTGTCGTCACAGGGGTGCCGAGGAAGTGGTACGGCTTGTCCCCGAGCGATGCGAGCCCGGGTGCCGAAGTGATGGCCTGAGTGCCGAACAGAAGATCGGCCATAGGGGGCAGAGCGACTGACAGCCCGATCGTCGCCACGAGCTTGACGAGGGTCGCCTTGCCCCGGATGAACCGGAACAGCAACGCGTACAGGACGACACCGAGGATGGGGGCGACCACCAGGATGGAGACCGCCCCCGCGGCATTCGTCGGCCATCCGTGCTGGGAGTTCAGCCAGTAGTAGAACCGGGCGACGAAATAGGCCATCGACCCGAAGGCGAAGTTGAGAACGCCCGCGGATACAAACGTCACAGTCAGACTGGCCGACGCGATGGCGTAGATCGCGCCGAGCGCCAATCCGGCCAGTACGTACTGAAGCATCCTCCTACGTTTCTAGTACCGTCGGAGCTCCGTCCGTACCATAGGCCGTTCTCAAACCTGCGCTGAACATGCTCCTCGACCTGACTTCCGACCAGGACTTCCTCCGCGAGACGACGGCCAGGTTCCTCGACAACCGGGTACCGGTCGAGGAAATCCGCCGGCTACGCGACGATCCTGCAGGCTTCAGCCGGGAATACTGGCGCCTCGGTACCGAGCTCGGCTGGACGTCCCTCCTCGTCGCGGAGGACATGGGGGGAGGATCCGTCAGCGGCGATGGCCTCGTGGACCTGACGCTCATCGCCCACGAGTTCGGCAGCCACGCTGCACCGGGTCCGCTGATCCCCACCGCAGTGGTCGCCGCCGCCCTAGGTGCGGCGCTCGTCGCAACGCCCAACGACGGCCACTTGAAGGTGCTCACCGACCTGTTGTCGGGCGCAGCCATAGCGTCGTGGTGCACCGAGGAGCCGCGGTGGAATGGCAGCAGTGACGGCATCTCTCTCGAAGTCGTCGTCGAGGGCGGCGAAGTCGTCCTCACCGGCATGAAACGGCCGGTGGAATCGGCTCTGCAGGCGGACCATCTTCTCGTGACCGGTCGCACAGGAGAGGGGCTGACCCAGGTGCTCGTGCCCGCCGGCGCGGCCGGCCGCTCGGTGACACCGATGCACAGCGTCGACCTCACGCGCAGGTTCGCGAAGCTGTCGTTCGAAGGCGTCCGCCTCCCTATGGACGCAGTGGTGGGCGAGGTGGGACAGGCTGACGACGCGGTGGAAATACAGCTGCGAATGGCACTCGCCATCGCCAACGCGGAGACAGTCGGCGCCCTCGAGAAGGCTTTTGGCATGACCGTGGAGTGGGCAGTCATGTATGAAGTACCCCACAACATTGAGGAGACGACATGAGCACCTTCGACGCCTTCCGTTACGACGGCAAGCGAGCCCTTGTAGTCGGCGGGGCGAGCGGCATGGGAGCAGCGGTCGCCGAGTTGGTACAGGAGGCCGGAGCCGAGGTGATAGTGATGGACATCGCCGAGTCCTCGCTCGCCGGTGCCAAGCACATCCGCCTTAACCTCGCCGAACCGGCATCGATCGACGCCGCTGTCGACGAGTGTGGCGGTCCGGTGCACGCCCTGTTCATGTGTGCAGGCGTAGCGGACGGCACCCCCGGTATCGAGAAGATAAATTTCATCGGGCACCGCCATCTGATCGACCGCATGCTGGCCGCCGACACCCTCCCCCGCGGCTCGGCCATCGGGTTCATCTCTTCCGCGGCCGGGCTTGGATGGCAGGCGGACCTCGATCTGCTGAACGATTACCTCGACACGCCCGACTTCCAGTCCGCGGCCGAATGGATCGAGGCCAACGGCCACGCCGACTACATGTGGAGCAAAGAGGCGATCTGCACCTACGTCGCCCGCCAGGCATTCCCATTGTTGAAGCGCGGCATCCGGATCAACGCGATCTGCCCCGGCCCGACCGACACACCCCTGGCGCAGGCGAACAAGGAGCTGTGGCTCGGTTTCGGCGCCGACTACCGCGGGGACGCGGGGATCGAGGCTGCGACACCGCTCGAGCAGGCGTATCCCCTCGTGTTCCTTTGCAGTCCTGCCGCGTCCGGGATCAGCGGCGAAATAGTGATCTCCGACGCGGGCTACCTCAGCTCGGGCATCACCGGCTCCTACCCGAACGCCACCCAGATCGCCGAGTTTCTGACGGGAAAGCTCCGATAGAGCGCGCAGACGCAAGGGCGCTCAGCAGCTCGAGAGGCGTCAGGAGGCCGGTGACACGGTGACCCCCGGCACGAGCTTCCCGCAGATCGGATCCGCACCGGGCACGAGCTGGAACGTGGAACCGGTCAACTTGGTGACCCACGAACAGTTGCTCATTCCCGACGTGGTGCGGTTGTTGATGTCCAGCGGGTGACTTCCGAACAGGCCCAGCGCGTCCCAGCTGTGGATCTTCGACAGCGCCGCGATCAGCGACGCCTGGGTGGGATGCGATCCGGCCCCTTTCAGCCCTTCCACCATGAGAGCCACCGACAGGTACCCGTTGTACTCCGCGTAGGTCGGCTCGCTGGTCTCTCCGATGGCCTTCAGGTCACTCTGGAACTTCTCGGTTGCCGGCGTGTGCATCTCGACCGGTTCGTAGGTGAGGGTGAAGTAGACGTTTTGCGCTTCCTGTAGCGCTCTAGGACCGGCCTGAAGGACGTCACCGCCGTAGCCGGTCGGCAGGAGTGCAGCTTTGAGGTTCACTCCCGCCTGGCGTAGTGCGGTGATCAACGCGAAGCCGGTGTTCGGATCCACGGACGCCGTGAACCCGTTCACGCCCTTGCTCTTCATCTGCAACGCGATCGGCTCGACGTTGGTACTCCCGAAGGGGAAGGCGGCATTGACGTACCCCACCTTGAGGCCGACGGCCTCGGCGGACTTGGCCGCCCCCTGTGCCGCCTCCGAGGAGGACGGCGAAATGCTGTACCCGAGCGTACCCACCGTGGTCACGCCCTCCATCTTGAAGAACTGGCCGGTGGTCGTAGAGACCGCTTCGGTGTGCACGGCCCCGTACACGCCGAACATGTTCTTGCTCGTCTGCCACTCGGTTCCGTCTTCGGCTGCGCCAACAACCGGGATCCCCTTGGACGTCAGGTATCCGGTCGCGGTGAATGCGAGAGCCGAATGTGCAATAACCGCGAACACATGATCCTGCTCGACCATCTTGTGCGCAGCCGAGAGAGCACCGGTGGGTGACGTGGTCGTGTCACCGACCACATACTTGATCGTGTAGCCCTCCCGGGCAGCCAGCCGTACTCCCGCTCGGACCCCCTGCATCAGCGTCAGGTTGGCCGACGCCGCCGGCCCGGTCAGATCTGTCAGAACGCCGACCGTGTAGGTGCGGCCGGCGGTCCCGCCTCCGCCACCCGATTTCGACGAGCTACCGCAACCGGCAGCGGCGACGGCTATGGCAGAAAGACCTGCCAGCAGTCTCCTCTTGGCGTGACCCATTTTGACGTCCCCCCGTTAGATCCTTGGCGTTCAACGTACCAAGCGAAAATGACGTTTGCACTGAAGCCCTGGGGACAACCGAGGTTGGTGCCGACTGCGCGGTGGTACGAACGTCTCGAGCAATAGGCGGTGGGGCTTGTAGGTTCGGCTGTCGTGGACGTGCCTGCGCGGTACCGCTACCGGCGGCTCATGGGTCCATGGAGTGCGCGATGAGGGTGACCCCGTCGACCAGCACGACGCAACCAGGGGTGTTGAGCCTGCGACTGGCGGCATCCACCCCGGTGGCCGAGGTGCTCTCGCAGCTGGACACGCATCCGGAGGGTCTGACCACGTCGGAGGCCGGGCTGCGCATCAAGGCGTTCGGTCCGAACGTCCTGGCCGAGCACCGAGTGACGCTCGGGGGCGTGCTGGTACGGCAGTTGCGCAACCCGCTGCTCGTCCTGCTGCTCGCTGCCGCGGGAGTCTCGGCACTGACAGGCGATCCCACGGACGCCGGGATCATCGCGGGCATTGTCGTGCTCAGCGTCGGCCTGGGTTTCGTCAACGAGTACCGCTCGGAGCTGGCCGTCCTGGCCTTACACGCCAACATCCGCCACGAGGCTCTCGTTCATCGCGACGGCACCCAGAGTGTGCTCGACGTTCGCGAGCTCGTTCCCGGGGATGTGGTCGAGTTGCGCGTTGGCGAACTCGTTCCTGCCGATGTGCGGCTGCTCGACGTCAACGAACTGGAGTGCGACGAGGCTGTACTGACCGGAGAATCCATGCCCGCGGCCAAGACCGCCGAGATCTCTCGGAGCGACTCGGCGGTGGATCTGCCGTCGTGCGCGTTCATGGGCACGGTGGTTCATCAAGGGTCCGCCCGAGCGGTGGTGGTGTCAACCGGTTCGGCCACGGCGTTCGGGCAGATCGCGATCGGCCTGGGCGAACGCCAAGCAGACACCGCCTTCCAGACTGGATTGCGGGGCTTTTCGAAGCTCCTGGTGCGGGTGGCCGCGGTGTTGACCACCTCCATCTTCATCATCAACGTGGCCCTGTCGCGACCGCTGATCGACGCCCTGCTCTTCTCGCTGGCCATAGCCATTGGCATCACACCCCAGCTGCTGCCGGCCATCGTCAGCGTGAGCCTGTCGACTGGATCACGTCAACTGGCCCGCAAGAAGGTCCTGGTCAAGCGGCTGGTCACCATCGAGGATCTCGGCAACATCGAGGTTCTCTTCACCGATAAGACCGGCACGTTGACTGAGGGCGCGATCACCTTCGACCGCGGGCTCGACCCTGCGGGACATCCCGCGACCGAACCGGTGACGGTCGGCTTGATCTGCAACGAGGCGACCATGACAGCCGGGGGGCCGGTGGGTGGCAACGCCTTGGACCTGGCCCTGTGGGACGCACCAGAAGCGTCCCGGCTGGCAAACGCCATCGCCTACGAGCGGCTGGATCTCATTCCCTTCGACCACGAACGCCAACTCGTGTCAGTACTGGTCCGCTCGCCTGACGGTGATTGTCGCCTGTTGACCAAGGGGGCTCCCGAAGCGGTTCTGGCCCGCTCAGTTGATGTGCCGTCCGAGGCGAAGGCCACCCTGGACGGCCTCTTCGCAGAGGGGGCCCGCGTCGTAGCCGTAGCTGCACGCGACACCACAGACCTGCGGTCGCTCGCACCGGCCGACGAGCACGACCTGCACCTTGTCGGCTTCCTGACCTTCATCGACCGTCCCAAGGCCGACGCTGCCGAATCGTTGGCGAAACTCGACGCCCTCGGTGTGGCGGTCAAAATCATCACCGGCGACAACGGGATCGTCGCCGCCAAAGTCTGCCTCGACCTCGGGCTCACCGTCGAGTCGGTCCTAGCCGGCGCCGACGTAGAGCGACTCGATGACGACGCCTTGGCCGCCGCGATCCCTCACACCACCGTGTTCTCCCGGGTCAGTCCCGACCAGAAATCGCGCATCATCAAAATGGCCAGACGATCCGGACGCGACGTCGCCTTCCTCGGCGACGGGGTCAACGACGCGGTGGCCCTACACGCCGCAGATGTCGGCATCTCCGTCGACTCGGGCACCGACGTGGCCAAAGACGCCGCTGACATCGTCCTCCTCGACAAGGACCTCGGTGTACTGGCCGAGGGAGTCACCGAGGGCCGGCGGATCTTCGCCAACACCCTCAAGTACGTCCTGATGGCCACCTCGTCCAACTTCGGAAACATGTTCAGCGCCGCGGGCGCCTCCGTGTTCCTGAGCTTCCTGCCCATGCTGCCCTCACAGATCTTGCTCAACAACCTCCTCTACGACGTCGGCCAGCTCGCAATACCCGGCGACCGCGTCGACCCTGAAGTGCTCGCCCGTCCAGCCGCCTGGGACATCACCTTCGTCCGCCGGTTCATGGCCGTCTTCGGCCCAGTCAGCTCCATCTTCGACTTCCTGACCTTCTTCGTGATGCTCTCGGTGCTCCATGCCAGCCACAGCGAGTTCAGAAGCGGCTGGTTCGTCGAATCGCTCGCCACCCAGACCCTGGTCATCTTCCTGATCCGAACCCGCCGAATCCCGTTTATCCGCAGCCGCCCCAGCCCAGCCATGATCGCCATCCCCATCACCTGCGCAGTGATCGGCGCTGTGCTGCCGTTCAGCCCCCTCGCTCACGTCCTCGGGTTCAGCCACCTCCCCCTCGTCTTTTTCCTGATTCTCGTCGCCATGATCATCACCTACCTCCTACTGGTAGAAGCAGCAAAATCCCGCTTCTACGGCACCGTCGCCCACCCCCGCAAACCGCCCACCACCGACGAACAACGCTTCGCCCGGCGGATCGCCCGACGCGCCTCGCGCTTCATACACCACGCCACTTGAAGGCCATTGAAGGAGCGTTCAGGCTGAGTCGTGCTGAAGCCCGAGCGCTGCAGCGCTACCCGACGGGTCCAACATTGTCCTGACTGTCCTGCAAGCCTGAAGACCCGGCAAGTACGTGCCGGACGTCGTCGCAGTCGATGCGAATCTGGTCTATGAGCGCCTCGATCGATTCAAAGCGGACCTCCGGCCGGAGCATCTCAGTCAGCCGTATCGTGACCCGCTCTCCGTAGAGTTCGAGCCACTCGGCGCAGTCGAGCACGTGCACCTCGAGAAGTCGCTCGCCGGTCGCGGCCACGGTGGGGCGCACGCCGAGCGATGCTGCTCCGGGGTGCACAGTGCCGTCTAATCGCACCAACCATGCCGCATAGACACCATCTGGAAGATCTTCCTCAGCCGGCACTCGCAGGTTGGCCGTGGGGAAGCCCAACTTCCTGCCAAGTTGACTGCCCCGTTCAACGACGCCCTCGATGGTCTTCACGCCTCGCCCTTACTCCTCGGCGCCCGGGACCATACGTCCCCGTATGGCATTCACGACGGTCGGGTCCAAGAGGGTGGTGACGTCGCCCAATTGGCGGTTCTCCGCCACGTCGCGAAGCAGCCGGCGCATGATCTTCCCGCTCCTGGTCTTGGGCAGCTCGGGAGTCAGGAGAATCTGGCGTGGCTTGGCAATAGGCCCGATCTCCTTGGCCACGTGGTCCCGCAGCTCGGCCACTAGCTCCTCCCCCTGATCCGTGTCGCCCTTGACGGTCACGAAGGCAACGATGGCCTGCCCGGTGGTCGTGTCCGAGGCACCCACTACTGCCGCCTCGGCAACCGAGGGGTGTCCGACCAGGGCATGTTCCACCTCGGTGGTCGATATCCGGTGACCGGAGACGTTCATCACGTCGTCGACCCGGCCGAGCAGCCAGATGTCGCCATCCTCATCGCGTTTGGCACCGTCGCCGGCGAAGTACATCCCGTCGAAGCGCGACCAGTAGGTGTCCTTGTAGCGCTGCGGGTCCCCCCAGATGCCGCGTAGCATCCCCGGCCAGGGCTGCTTGAGGACCAGGAACCCGCCTTCGTCGTTGCCGACGGAGGTGCCGTCACCGCGCACCACGTCCGCTGTTACGCCCGGCAGGGGCCTCATCGCCGCACCCGGCTTCGTCGCGGTGACACCAGGCAGTGGTGAGATCAGGATCGCCCCGGTCTCCGTCTGCCACCACGTGTCGACGATCGGGCAGCGGCCCCCGCCGATGTTGCTCCGATACCACATCCAGGCTTCCGGGTTGATCGGCTCGCCCACGGAGCCGAGCAGCCGTAGGGAGCTCAGGTCGTGCTTGGCCGGGAGGTCCTCTCCCCACTTCATGAAGGTCCGGATGGTGGTCGGTGCCGTGTAGAGGATGTTCACCTTGTAACGCTCGACGATCTGCCACCACCGGTCACGCGCCGGCGTATCCGGAGTCCCCTCGTACATGACCGATGTCGTCCCGTTGGCAAGCGGGCCGTACACGATGTAGCTGTGGCCGGTCACCCAGCCGATGTCGGCCGCCGTCCAGAACACGTCGGTCTCGGGCTTCAGATCGAAGACCATCCGATGGGTGGACGAGGTATGGGTCAGGTATCCCCCGGAAGTGTGCAGGATGCCCTTGGGCTTCGCCGTCGTCCCGCTCGTGTACATGATGTAGAGGGGATGCTCGGAGTCGAACATCTGGGCTTCATGTGTGTCCTTCTGGCGGTCCACGATGTCGTGCCACCAAACGTCGCGCCCCTCGGTCCACGAGATGTCCTGACCGGTCCGGCGAACCACGAGCACCCGGGACACGTCCGGGCAGCTTGCCAGCGCTTCGTCCACGGCCGGTTTGAGGGCACTCGGCGCCCCCCTGCGGTATCCACCGTCAGCGGTGATCACGCAGCGGGCGTCGCAGTCGAGGATACGGTCGCGCAGAGCTTCGGCAGAGAAGCCGCCGAAGACGACGGTGTGAGGTGCCCCGAGGCGGGCACAGGCCAGCATTGCCACCACCGTCTCGGGGATCATCGGCATGTAGATGGCCACCTTGGTGCCCGTCCGCACGCCCAGTTCGGTTAGAGCGTTTGCCGCCCGGCAGACGTCCGTCTGGAGCTCCTGGTAGGTGATCGTGCGCGTGTCGCCCGGCTCGCCTTCCCAGTGGTAGGCGACGCGGTCGCCGAGGCCGGCCTCCACGTGACGGTCGACGCAGTTGTAGCTGACGTTGAGCTTGCCGCCCACGAACCACTTGGCGAAGGGCGGCTCCCATTCAAGCGCCGTGTGCCACGGCTCCGCCCAGGTGAGGGCGCGCGCCTGCTCCTCCCAGAAGGACACCGGGTCGGCTGCCGCCTTGTCGTAGATGTCGGCATGGACGTTGGCCTGGGCCACGAACTCCGGCGATGGTTCAAAACGCCGGTTCTCGCGCAGGAGTGCCGAAAGACTTGCAGCCTGTTCGTTGATCTGGCTCATGAGACCCCCCGGAGTCGCGTACTGGAAGCCAGGTGCTCGTGCACCGCGCCGGCGATATAGCGGAGCCCCGCGTCGCTGCCCGGCAGCACGTCCAGCATGGTGAGGAAGCCGTGCATCTGGCCGTCGAAGCAGTGATACCGCACCGGGACGTCCGATTGGACCAGACGTTGCGCGTAGCTGTCTCCCTCCGCCATCAGGACGTCGTGCTCCGCCGTCAATACCACCGCGGGCGCGAGGTTCGACAGATCGGGCGCCCGTAACGGCGAAGCGTCCGGGTGAGCACGCCCTGCCGGCTCGGGGGCGTAGTGATCCCAGAACCAGATCATGGACTCCCGCGTCAGCATGAGGGCGTTCTCGGGATCGCGGTACGAATCTGTGTCGAAGTCGCAGTCGGTGACGGGGTAGATGAGGATCTGCAGGTGGATCGGGAGTTCCCCGGTGTCTCGCGCCTTGAGAGCCATCACCGCGGCCAGGTTCCCACCCGCGCTGTCGCCAGCGACGATGGTCGGCACCCGCCGGCCCGCCAGCTGATCCAGACGGCCATCGGTCCAGCGTAGGGCGGCGTAAGCGTCCTGGACGGCGGTGGGGAACCTGTACTCGGGGGCGAGGCGGTAGTCGACGAGTACGACGACGCAGTTCGTCTGCTCGGCGAGTCTGCGCCCCAGCTGGTCGGAGGAGTCGATCGACCCGACGACCCATCCACCGCCGTGGTAGTAGACGATCACACCCTGCGGGTTCCCGCTCGGGTCGAGAACGCGGACCCGGATGCTGCCGCCCGTCACCGGTACGCGGTGATCCTCGACGTTAGCCATCCGGGGCACCTCGCCGTATTGAGGACGCATTCTCTCCAGGAACTCCCTGGCTTCGCGGGGACTCATCTCATAGAGGGGCTTCGGCCGTGCCTCAGCCATCTGCTTGACCAACAGCGAGGTCGCCTCGTCAAGTGCCATGACCCTCCCTCCCTTAGGCACACACCGCGTTCAGACAGCATACAGGTTGACTTGCCCGAGGGGTAGGCCCTACTCTGATGGTCGAAGCCGAGGGGGTTTCCAGATCAGCCGGACCTTGATGCGCCCTTCTACGAGATGACCAGCGTTCCGGTGGAATCGTTGCCCCCGATGCCAGGGCGCAGGCCGGGGCGGCTGGCATACAAGTGGATCGCCCTGACCAACACGACGATCGGCGTCCTCATGGTGACGATCAGCGGTTCCATCACCTTGATCGCGCTACCGGACATCTTCCGGGGCATCAAGCTCAATCCCCTCGCTCCTGGCAACACGGCCTACTTCCTCTGGACCCTGATGGGTTTCCTGCTCGTCACCTCAGTGCTCGTGGTGAGCTTCGGCCGGCTCGGCGACATATACGGCCGGGTACGCATGTACAACCTCGGCTTCGCCGTCTTCACCGTCTTCTCGATCCTGCTCTCGGTCACCTGGATGACCGGTACCGCCGGCGCCCTCTGGATCGTGGTCCTGCGCGTATTCCAGGGGATCGGGGGGGCATTCCTGTTCGCCAACTCCTCAGCGATCCTGACCGACGCCTTCCCCCCCCATCAGCGGGGACTGGCCCTCGGCTTCAACGGCGTGGCCGCCACCGGGGGCTCGTTCATCGGCCTGATCCTCGGGGGTGTGCTCGCGCCGGTCGAATGGCGCCTCGTCTTCCTCGTATCGGTGCCTTTCGGTGTCTTCGGGACGATCTGGGCCTACCTGAAGCTGGTCGACAACGGGGTGCGTGTGCCGTCGAGGATCGACTGGGCGGGCAACGCGACCTTCGCCATCGGCCTCATCTCCGTGCTGACAGGGATCGTGTACGGGATACAGCCCTACGGGGGTCACTCCATGGGGTGGACCAACCCGTTCGTCATCTCGACCGTGGCCGGCGGCATCGTGGTGCTCGGCATATTCGTCTGGGTCGAGCGACGCGTCCCGGACCCGATGTTCCGGCTGCATCTGTTCACCATCAGGCCGTTCATAGCTGGGAACCTCGCCGGCTTGCTGAGCTCGTTGGGCATGGGAGGACTCCAGTTCATGCTCATCCTGTGGCTGCAGGGCATCTGGCTCCCGCAGCACGGTTACAGCTTCGAGGTCACGCCCTTGTGGGCGGGGATCTACATGATCCCCTTGACCATCGGCTTCCTCGTGGCCGGGCCGATCTCGGGTATCCTCTCCGACCGGCACGGTGCGCGCGCCTACGCCACGTTCGGCATGGTCGGCGCGACGGCGGCGTTCATCCTGCTCCAGTCACTTCCGATCAACTTCAGCTATGTGCCCTTCGCCCTGCTCCTCGCGGTGATGGGACTGTCGATGGGCGCCTTCTCGGCACCGAACCGCGCCGCTGTCATGAACTGCCTCCCGCCGGACCAGAGGGGAGCGGGGGCGGGGATGCTGAACACCTTCCAGAACTCCGCCCAGGTCCTTTCGATCGGTGTGTTCTTCTCGGTGATCACTCTTGGCCTCGCCGCCACCATGCCCTCGCATCTCTACACGGGGCTGGTCGCGAACGGAGTCCCGCCCCACGACGCGCACATCATCGCCAGCCAGCCACCAATCGGAGCCCTCTTCGCCTCGTTTCTCGGGTACAACCCCATTCACCAGCTCCTGCCCCCGGCCGTGTTCAATCACCTGACGCAGGCCCAAGCGGCCAGGCTCACAGGTCACAGCTTCTTCCCCCACCTGGTTTCGGCCCCCTTCGCAACCGGCCTGCACTACGCGTTCGACTTCGCCGCCGCTATGTCGTTGATCGCAGCGGTCGCTTCCTTCATGCGAGGGAAAAGGTACGTCTACGGGGAGTCTCCCGTCGAGCACAGCGAGGAGCTGCTCGCGCCGGGACTGCCCGATGGGGCGGCCGTTGCCGCCGCCGACGCCCTGCAGGGCTGAGCCACTCAGCCCTGGTCCGTCCCCCTGTCGGGCCCCGCCTCAACGCGAGACAGCCTCCCGGTACCGTCGTATGGCGTCGATGAACGCTCCCGGCTCGGTCAGGCGCAGGCCCATCGGCCGCAGGCAGACCCGATCCGCCCCGAATTCCCTCCAGGCGGCTATCCGCTCACGCCACCGTTCAGGGTCGCCGCTGCGCATGTGGGTGAACCCCTCGATGCCGAAGGTCGCGGGATCCCGCCCTTCTTCCCGGAGGTATCCGAAGAGCCGGTCGCGCGCCTGGAGCGCGGCGGCGTCGTCGGGGGGGAACAGTGGCAGCCAACCGTCGCCCACCCGTGCCATGCGCCGCAGGACCGGTTCCGCCGTCTGCGCGTTCCTGCTGTCGCCACCGCCGAACCAGATCGGTATGTCCCGGCCGGGAAGCGGATGTATCCCGGCCCCTTCGACCTCGTGGAACTCCCCGTGGAAGTCCACGGTGTCCTGCCTCCACAGGAGGCGCAGGAGGCGGACCTGCTCCTCCTGGCGCCTTCCACGCGAGGGGTAGTCCGCGCCGAGGGCGTCGTACTCGGCGCGTGGACCGGCACCCGTTCCCAGCCCGAGCCTCAGCCGCTGCGACGAGACGATGTCCAGCTCCGCGGCCTGCTTCGCCACGAGCACCGTCTGGCGCTGCGGCAGGACCAGGATGCTGGTGACCAGCTCGATGGTCTCGGTGCACGCGGCCAGGTTGGCGAACAGCACGAAGGGGTCGTACATCGTCGAACGCAGGGATCCCGGGGCGGCGGGGGCGTCCACCCGCACCGGATGATCGGGGATGTGCAGCTCGCTGTACCCGAGGTCCTCAGCGGCCTGGGCGAAGTCGCGGAGGAACGACGGGTCGGGCCCGATCTCCGTGTAGGGCAGGAAGACTCCCACCGGCAGCGCTTCGGGTGCTGCCGTGCCGTCCGCTGCCCTATCGGTCACACGGTGCCCACAAGCTCGAGGATCCGGCTCGGAGGCAGGTACTGCTCGGTGATCTCGACGCCGAAGGGCCGCAACGCGTCTTCTATCGCGTTGGTGAGCGCAGCGGGGGCGACGAGGAGCCCGCCTTCGCCGACTCCGCGGAAGCTCACCTCGTCGTTGGGCGCAGACTCGAGATGCACTATCTCGATGGGCGGCACCTCGCTGGAGGTCGGCAGCAGATAGTCCATGAACGTCGCCGCGAGGAAGTTGCCGTCCGAGTCGTAGGCGGAATGCTCCAGGAGGACTTCCCCGATGCCCTGCGCGATCCCACCCCTGATCTGGCCTTCGACGATGGCCGGGTTGACCATCTGGCCGCAGTCCTCGACGACCAGGTAGCGGCGTATGGCGACGTGGCCGGTCTCGACGTCCACCTCGACCATGCACAGGTGGGTTCCTCCCGACCAGCCTCCCTTTCCGCCCGAGTAGTCGAAGACCGCCGACAGGACCTCTCCGTCGCGGTCGTCGCCGAGCAGCGCGGGGTTCATGTAGGCGCGCATCGCCACGTCGGACACCGGCATCTTCCGGCTGGGCACGCCGACAGGCGCAATGTCACCGTCGGCGACCTCCAGGTCCTCCACCGCCACCTCGAGAAGCTCCGAAGCCGCCCGCAGCAGCTGGTCCTTGACGGCCCGGCTCGCGTACAAGACGGCACCGTTGGCCATGGTCGCGGCGAGGCTGCCGCCCGTGCCGACGAGGGCGAAGGGCGTCGTCTGCGTGTCGCCGTGGGTGACGGTGATGTGCTCCATCGGGATGCCGAGCTCATCGGACGCCACCTGACGGAGCGTCGTCTCGTGACCCTGACCGTGGGGGACCTGCGACGTGTAGATGATGGCATGACCGTCGGGCTGGATCACCACCCGGGCCCGCTCCGATCGGCGCGGCCTACCCTCCAGCGGTCCGGGAGCGGCCTCGATGAAGGTGGCGAAGCCCACCCCCAAGAAGCGCCCCTCTTCTCGCCCGCGCGCCTGCAGCTCGCGCAGCTCGTCGTAGCCGGCGACGGAGAGGTTGCGTTCGAGCGACTCCGCTGACGTGATCCCTTCGAGAGACAGACCGGCGGGCATCCGGTCCCCCTCGCCGCCACGGACGAAGTTCCTGCGGCGGATGTCCGCGGGGTCCATCTCCAGCTCGTGGGCGATGATGTCCAAGAGCCGCTCTCGAGCCCAGGTCTCCATCGCCCACGGGCCCCTGTACGCATTCCTCGTGGCCTTGTTGGTGACGACGACCCGGCAGTTGACCGCGCAGGCCTTGATGTCGTAGGGGCCGGTGATGAGCGACCCGATCATGATGGCCGTCGTGCCGGCGGTGAACGGGACGCCTACGTAGCACCCGCTGTCGACGACAAGATCCCCTCTCAACGCCAGCACCCGGCCGTCGCGAGTGACCGCTGCTTCGAGCGTCAGTTTCTCGTCGCGGGCCTGGCCGGCGGCGAGCAGGTGCTCGTTGCGGTCTTCCATCCATTTGACCGGCCGGCCCAGCCA
>Ga0307373_10002840_pt1 | contig 30889 bp, 24 predicted proteins | sample OX2MG_FD_202534 | JGI IMG/M metagenome (GOLD analysis project Ga0307373, IMG submission 202534) | Soil microbial communities from Risofladan, Vaasa, Finland - OX-2 | ecosystem: Environmental > Terrestrial > Soil > Coastal area > Acid sulfate soil | place: Finland: Risofladan, Vaasa | collected...
AACCCCTGGCGCCTGACAGATATGGACTGAAATGCGGGTCACCCTGCCGCGGATGGGGCGCGCCGGGTTCCATTGCTTGCTCACTATCAATCCGGGATCGACTTATCCGGTGAATAAGATGGGTTAATTCGTCACCCGCCTGAAGGCCAAACCTGATTTCATCCCGCACTTTGCAGGCGATCCAGCGATCCTCGGTCACTCGCGCGACCGCGGCGAAACCCATGCCTGTCGTGCGGCAAATGACCTCGAGAATCATAGATACAGCCGTGATGCCATTGATGGCGGCGACATCCGCCTGGATGTGGTCGGCGACGGCATGGCTCCCGCTGTCGATGAAGAATGTGCGGTAGTCCCCCATTGGAGTGCGCCTCGCGGTGTCGTTGGGTAGCGGACGCGGAGCTCCAGGAACTCTCAGCTTCGGTCCCGGCAGGCCGGGCGATCGCGGCACTTGCCAGGCATCCTGGCCGCCACGGGTCCGGTCGTCACGGCAATATGCATAAACAGTCCCGTGAGGGGAGGCTCGGAAACTACTCAGTAACCGCCCGGCGGTGCCAGTGATGCCACCGCGCCGCCCGGCGACCTTCGTATCGCTTCGCCGGCGTCAATGGAAACCGGCGCCAATGGCAATACGTACCGCCGCTGCGTGCGGCGCGCGCCGCAAGCGGCCGGACCACGCGCTTGCCGCGCCAGTCGCCGCCCTGGTCAATACAGGCAGGTTGCCGCACGACCGGTTATGTGTGCCGCGGCGCGCCCTGCACAAGGCGGCGCCGATCGGCCGGCTGGGATTGCAACGCCGCCTGATGTAAAGCTGCGTCACATGAGTTGGGCAGGGCAGGGCGGATTCGAACGGCGCGGCTACCACCACGGCAACCTGCGCGAGGCGCTGGTCGAGGCCGCGACGGCGTTGATCGCCGAAAAAGGTCCCGCCGGTTTCACCATCGCCGAAGCGGCGCGGCTGGCCGGTGTCAGTCCCGCCGCGCCATACCGGCATTTCCGCGACGCCGAGGCGCTGCTGGCGGAAGTCGCGCTGCGCGGCTTCGGCCGCTTCGCCGCCATGCTGTCCGCTGCGTGGAACGACGGCCGGCCGGATCCGCTGCGGGCCTTCGAGGCGATCGGCCGCGCCTACCTGGCGTTCGCGCGCGACGAACCCGCCCACTACGCCGCCATGTTCGAGGCGCGGATCGCCTTCGACGGCCACCCGGCGTTGCAGTCCGCCGGCGACCGCGCCTTCGCCGTGCTGCGCGAGGCGGCGGACCGACTGGCCGGCTTGCTGCCACGGGACAGGCGCCCGCCGTCGTTGATGATGGCGCTGCACGTGTGGGGGATGGCGCACGGCATCGCCGCGCTGTTCGTGCGCGGCGGCCCGTCGCGGCGGAAACTGCCGATGGCGCCGGAGGAGCTGCTGGAGGCTGGGGTGCTGGTGTATTTGCAGGGCCTCGGACTGGCCGGGGGACGGATCGGCGGCGGGGGCGGCTGAGCGGCTGCAGGCCGGCGGCTTGCGTTCGTCGGGACAACTACTAGAGTTCGGCCGCTATTGTTCCGTTGTCATGGCGAACCAGGGAAGGCAAATGCACATGTCGGTTTCTCGTCGGACTTTACTTGCTTTGATGCCGCTTGCCTTGGCGGGGTCGATGGGGATCGCGCTGGCGGCGCCGGCGTCCTTCACCGTGCCGTTGAGCGGGGCACAGCAGGTGCCGCCCGTGACGACCTCCGGCAGCGGGACGGCGACGCTGAGCTACAACGCGGGCACGCACATGGTGACCTGGTCGGTGGCCTATAGCGGGCTGTCGAGCCCGGCGACCATGGCGCATTTCCATGGTCCGGCGGCCGCGGGGAAGAATGGTCCGGTGACGCTCTGGCTGAGCAAGAAGGGTGCGCCGGTGTCCAGTCCGATCACCGGCAAAGCCAGGCTGACGGCAGCGCAGGCCAAGCAGTTCATGGCAGGCGAGTGGTATGTCAACGTGCATACGAAGGACCATCCGGCGGGCGAGATCCGCGGTCAGGTCATGCCGCCGAAGAGCTGAACCGGCTCACAGGAAGGTTGCGAGCAGCGCTGCCGCGGCGGCGCTGCCGCACAGCACGAGCAAAGCCAGCGCGGGAGAGGCAAGGCGCGGCGGCAGGTTGCCCTGGGGCAGCGGCTTGCGGCCGGTGAGCATCGGCCGCAGCAAGTGGTGCCCTTTCGCCAGGGCGTAGATCACAATCGCGGCAACATGCAGCGCGATTGCGGCGAGCAGTGCATCCCACAGCAGGTCGTGCAGATCGGTGACCAGGTTCGCGATTGGCGCCGGCATGATGTCGGTCAGCGGGCCGGCGTCCGCGACGTCGTTGTTGACGACGATGCCGGTCAGCGTCTGCCCGAGCAGGAGCACGAGCATCAGCAGGACCATCCAGCCGCCGGCCGGGTTGTGGCCGACCTGAGTGTCCGGCTCGCGGCGGAACAGCCGCGCGAGATGGTGGGCGGCGGCGCGCGGGGAGGCGAGGAACCGGGCGAAGCGGGCGGTATCGCTGCCCACGAAGCCCCAGGCCAGACGGAACAGCAGCAGGGCGAGCAAGGCGTCTCCGGCGAGAGCGTGCCAGTCCATCCAATTGAGCCGCCAGGTGGCGTAGGCCGCCGCTACCAGGGCGACGGCAAGCCAATGGAACAGCCGCGTGGGGAGGTCCCACACGACTGCCGCGTTGCCCTGCGCCGGTGTCCTTTGCATGCTCATGCCCGGTCGGCTCCGCGCGGGACGGGATCGTCGCAGCGAGCGTCGCCCCGCCGGGGTGCAGCTTAAGGCGCTTTCACGCAGAACGGAATCGACGTGGTCCGGCGGCGACGCCGGCGATGGCCGGCGGTGTCGCATTGGCGTCTCGCGGTCCCATGATCGCCTACCAAGAAACAAACTCCCCCTCCCTCCGGCTTCGCGCGACCTGGTGGTTTTATTCAGGCTGGGCCGGTGGTCCGCCTGACTAACGTGACGTTGGACAATTATATTAACAGCACACCCGGCCGCCCGGCCACCGGCATTTTCCGGTCCGCGGGGTGAAAATGCGCGAGCCCGCAGGCGCGGATTTGGGACACGCAAGCGATTGGAGGCGCCGACGGAAATCGCTTGACGCGAGGCATCGGCCGCACATATGTAAATGTGTCTTACATTCACATGAGGTCCTCCGATGGCTACTGCGGCGAACCAATCTGGGTATGGCAGCCCGGGCATGGGAGGTGCGCCCTGGGCTCCGGGGCCGGGCGGGCCATGGGGCGATCCGGGCGGCAATGCCGGGGGCTCTCCCGATGGCGCCGCATGGTACTGGCACGGGCACTGGCGCCACGCCACACGGCCGCTGTGGATCGTGGCGACGATCCTTGGGTTCATGTTCTGGTGGCCGGTCGGATTGGCGGTGTTGTTCTTCACAATCGGGAGTCGACGCATGGGTTGCTGGGGATATGGCCGCCGTGGCGGGTTCCAGGGTGGCGGGTACCAAGGTGGATGGCAGGGCGGCGGGGCTCCGCCATGGGCCAACTGGAAGAGTTTCTGGAATTGCGGCAGCGGCCGCGCCCATGCGCAGGCAGCGCCATCCAGCGGCAACCGGGCGTTCGACGAGTATCGCGCCGAGACGCTGCGCCGGCTGGAGGAAGAGCAGAAGGAGTTCGGAACGTTCCTCGACCGGCTGCGCTTCGCCAAGGACAAGGCGGAGTTCGACCAGTTCATGACCGAGTTGCGGCAGCGCCCGCCGGCGGCGCCAGACCATACGCAGGGGCCGTCGCCGCAGGGGTGAAGCAAAATGCGCCTGGTGCGCGGTCTGGCGATAGGCGGCCACGCGAGTGACAAGGGGCCGAACCGGCGGCGGCCATCATCCGGGCAGGCGGGCACTGCCCGGATGGTTCGTCCGGTCGCATTGATCGCCAGGCGCACGCAGCAGGAGTCCTGATCCGTGCCGGAGCCTGCTGCCTGGTGGGCGCGCTGGGCCAGGTGAATCAATCGAGCGGAGTGGCGGCACCGGCGGATGGTCATTCGGCACGGCGTGTCGGGCTGGTGACGCCATGCCTCGCAGTGGCCCATGGCCGACCGGCGGTGTGATCCGGAACAACAAGGGTGCGGCCCGCGACAGCTTCGGCGCTCACGCGCCGCGACCTCTCCCGCGGCGTGCGCACGGTGTGCTTTGGCGGCCTTCCCGCAGCTCGGCTTGCTTGAAATGCCGGCATTCCGTCGCATCTGACACTGCGCGTTCCTCACCGCCTTTCTCCGTCCATCAGGCCAGCCGACCAAAGACCCGCCAAGAGGCCTTCTCCTGGCGCGGTCAGGCATGGCAGGACAGTGGCATGCGGCGGGAGCAATCCCAGCGCGGGTCCAGGCGGGGTTCCGCCCCTGGGCACGCGGTCCTATGCACGGCGGCCAAGCAGACGGGGGTCCATAACGAAATGGCTGGCGTCGATATCCTCGCCTCCGCGTTCAGCGGGGCGAATGCGGCTTTCCTTGGCGAGCAATACGCGCGCTGGGCGGCCGAGCCCGGTTCGGTCGATCCGACCTTCGCGGAGCTGTTCGGCGCGCTGAACGACGACGCCCGCGCGGTGCTGGAGGAGGCCACCGGGGCTTCCTGGGCGCCGCGTCATGTCGCGCCGTCGGGACCGGAGGCCGGGGGCACGCCGGCCCAGGCAGGTGAAGCGGCGTCCCGGCCGTGGGCCCGCCCACTCCCGGCACCGTCCGCGGCGCTGTCACGGGAGCAGATCCGCGCCGCGACCATCGCCAGCCTGCGGGCGCTGATGCTGATCCGCTCCTACCGGGTGCGCGGACACCTCGAGGCGCGGCTCGATCCGCTCGGACTGGTGGTGCCGCCGCCGCATCCCGAGCTCGACCCGCGCAGCTACGGCTTCACCGACGCCGACCTCGACCGCCCGATCTTCATCGACAACGTGCTGGGCCGCGAGACCGCCACGCTGCGCGAGATCGTGCGGCTCCTGCGCGACACCTATTGCGGCGCGATCGCCGTCGAGTTCATGCACATCCAGGACCCGGAGCAGAAATCCTGGATTCAGCGCAAGGTGGAAGGGGCGCCCTGGCGCACGGCGTTCGACGCGGGGGAAAAACGCCGCATCCTGCAGCAGCTCACCGAGGCGGAAGGCTTCGAGGTGTTCTGCCAGAAGCGCTACGTCACCACCAAGCGCTTCGGCCTGGAAGGTGGCGAGGTCACCATCCCGGCGCTGCATGCCATCATCGAGACGGTGGCGGCGCAGGGGGTGAAGGAGATCGCTATTGGCATGCCGCATCGCGGCCGGCTCAACACGCTGGTGAACATCGTGCGGAAGCCGTTCGTCGCGGTGTTTTCCGAATTCACCGGCGAGAGTTCCAAGCCCGACGAGGTGCAGGGGTCGGGCGACGTGAAATACCATCTCGGCACCTCCACCGACGTGGAACTCGCCGGGCACAGCGTGCATCTGTCGTTGCAACCCAACCCGTCGCATCTGGAGGCGGTGGACCCGGTGGTGGTGGGCAAGGTGCGCGCCCGGCAGGACACCGGCGGCGACACCCAGCGGCGCAGTTCGGTGATGGCGCTGGTGATGCACGGCGACGCCGCGTTCGCCGGCCAGGGCCTGGTGTATGAGACGCTGGCGATGAGCCAACTCATCGGCTACCGCACCGGCGGGACGGTGCACCTGGTGGTGAACAACCAGATCGGCTTCACCACGGTGCCGGCGCACGCCTATTCCGGCCTGTATTGCACCGATGTGGCGAAGTCGATCCAGGCGCCGATCCTGCACGTCAACGGCGACGACCCGGAGGCGGTGATGTTCTGCGCCCGCATGGCGGCGAAGTTCCGCATGCGGTTCGCCACCGACGTCGTGCTGGACATCGTCTGCTACCGCCGGCACGGCCACAACGAGACCGACGAGCCGGCGTTCACCCAGCCGTTGATGTATCGCGCCATCGGCCAGCAGAAGACCACGCGCACGCTGTATGCCGAGCGGCTGGCGGCGGACGGCGTGGTGCCGGCCGGCGATGCGCAGGCGATGTGGGACGATTTTGCCCGGACGATGGACGCAGCGAACCAGGCCGCGCAGGCGTACAAGCCGAACAAGGCGGACTGGCTGGAGGGCCATTGGACGGGCTTTCACCCGCCGGAGCCCGAGTTCGAACGCCAGGAGGAAGCCACCGCCGTCCCCGAGGCGACGCTGAAGCAGATCGGCATGGCGTTGTCGCGCGTGCCCGCCGGGTTCGCGGTGCATCCCCGGATAGCGCGGCAATTGGAAGCCAAGCAGGCGATGCTGGAGTCCGGCCAGGGCATCGACTGGGCCACCGGCGAGGCTTTGGCGTTCGGCTCGCTGCTGCTGGAGGGCAGCCGGGTGCGGCTGTCGGGCGAGGACTGCCAGCGCGGCACGTTCAGCCAGCGCCACGCGGTGCTGATCGACCAGACCAACCAGAACGAATACGTGCCGCTGAACAACATTTCTCCCGACCAGGCGAAGATCGAACTGTACAACTCGCTGCTGTCGGAAGCCGGCGTGCTGGGGTTCGAATACGGCTATTCGCTGGCCGAGCCACGCTCCCTTGTGCTGTGGGAGGGCCAGTTCGGCGACTTCGCCAACGGCGCGCAGGTGATTATCGACCAGTTCATCGCCTCGGGGGAGACGAAGTGGCTGCGCATGTCCGGCCTGACGCTGCTGCTGCCGCACGGCTATGAAGGGCAGGGGCCGGAGCATTCCTCGGCGCGCATCGAGCGGTATTTGCAGCTCTGCGCCGAGCGCAACATGTCGGTGTGCAACCTGACCACGCCGGCGAATTATTTTCATGCCCTGCGCCGGCAGTTGCGCCGCAATTTCCGCAAGCCGCTGATCGTGTTCACGCCGAAATCGCTGCTGCGCCACAAGCTGGCCGTTTCCCCGTTATCGGAGCTGAGCGAGGGCAGCCGGTTCCGGTTCGTGATTCCGGAGATCGACGCGATCGCTCCGCCGGACGAGGTGCGGCGCGTGGTGCTGTGCAGCGGCAAGGTCTGTTACGACCTGCTGACGGAGCGGCGCGCGCACGAGGTGAAGGACGTGGCGATCCTGCGGTTGGAGCAGCTCTATCCGTTTCCGGAGGTGACGCTGGGCCGCATGCTGGCGCCATATCATCGGGCCGACGTCGTGTGGTGCCAGGAGGAGCCGGAGAACATGGGCGCCTGGAATTTCGTCGATCGCCGCATCGAGAAGGTGCTGGGGCGGCTGGACAGCAAGGTGATGCGGCCGGCCTATGTCGGGCGCGAGGCGGCGGCAAGTCCGGCGACCGGCTCGGCGCGTGCGCATGGTCGGGAGCAAGCGACGCTGGTCGCGGCGGCGCTGGGAATTGGGTGAGGCGGGCATCGGTTGAGGTGGGCGTCGATTGAGCTGGTGTCGTGATCCTGACGGTTCGGCCGCTCGGCCAACGCCGTCATTGCGAGCGAAGCGAAGCAATCTCCTGCGCGCATTGGTGCGCCATGCCGGGGAGATTGCTTCGCTTCGCTCGCAATGACACGTGAACGACCGGGCTCGCGGCGTCAGAGTCAGAACGCCCGGTATCGGTTGGTTGGGCGTCGATTGAATTTTGCATCGGCTGAGGAGCAGGAAATGACGACCGAGATCAAGGTGCCCACGTTGGGCGAGAGCGTCACCTCGGCCACCGTTGTGCGCTGGATGAAGCGCGAGGGTGACGCGGTCGCCATGGATGAGCCGCTGGTGGAGTTGGAGACCGACAAGGTAACCGTCGAGGTGAACGCACCGGCGGCGGGGGTGCTGACCTCGATCTCGGTGCCGGAAGGCGGCGAGGTGGAGGTCGGCGCGCTGCTGGCGGTGCTGGAAGCGGGCGCGCAGGCGGCCGCGTTGTCGCCCGCCGCCAGGACGGCCGCGCCGTCCGCCGCGCCTGCGCGGCCGGCACCGCGGCAACAACCACCAGCCGCGCCCGCGATGTCCCGGCCAGCGGACGCGTTGGAACCCGAGCCGGTCGCGGCGGGACGGGCGGCGGCCAATCCTCCGGCCGGGGTGAACCCGCCGCCACGGCCGCTCGGGCCGGTGTCGCGTCCGGCCAGCCCTTGGGTGCAGCCGCTGCCCGCGGCAGCCAAGCTGATGGAAGAGCAGCTTGTGGCGCCCGAGCAGATCGGCGAGGGCCGCGGCAAGGACGGGCGCATCACCAAGGGCGACGTGCTGGCGTTCCTGAACCGGCCGGCGCCGGCTCCGGCCGCGCCGCCCGCGGCAAAGCCACCGCGCGTGGCGGAACCGCGCGAGCAGCGGGTGCGGATGACGCGGCTGCGGCGGACCATCGCGGCGCGGCTGAAGGAGGCGCAGAACACCGCGGCGATGCTGACCACCTTCAACGAGGTGGACATGTCGGCGGTGATGGCGCTGCGCTCGACCTATCGCGAGGCGTTCGAGAAGAAGCACGCCGGCGCGCGATTGGGGTTCATGTCGTTCTTCGTGCGGGCCTGCTGCGTGGCGCTGCAGGAGTTCCCCGCGGTGAATGCGGAGATCGACGGCGATGAGATCGTCTATAAGAATTTCGTGCACATGGGCATCGCAGTGGGTGGGCCGGCCGGGCTGGTGGTGCCGGTGATCCGCGACGCCGACGCGATGAGTTTTGCCGGGATCGAGCGTGCGATTGCGGATTTCGGCAAGCGGGTGCGCGAGGGGGCGTTGAAGCTGGACGAACTGTCCGGCGGCACGTTCAGCATCACCAACGGGGGGGTGTACGGCTCGCTGATGTCCACGCCGATCCTCAATCCGCCGCAATCGGCGATCCTGGGGATGCACAAGATCCAGGAGCGGCCGATCGCGGTGGCCGGCAAGGTGGAGATCCGGCCGATGATGTATCTGGCGGTGTCGTACGACCACCGCATCATCGACGGGTCCGAGGCAGTGTCGTTCCTGGTGCGGGTGAAGGAAGCGATCGAGGATCCGCGGCGGCTGTTGCTGGGGGTCTAGCTTCTGATGCGGGACCGCGGTAATTTTATCTGGGATAGTTATGCCCGCGAGTCAGGCTACGTCCTGGTTGGGTGATCTGTAATGAGTGACGATGCCGACAGCAATATGAACGACACGACTGCACTCGCTACGCAGGTTCGGGACCTGACCGGCATCGTCGGGCAATTGCTCATTGTGGCCAAGGATTTAAATGACCGCGCCTTCAGGGGGGCGGAACCTGGTCTCGCCGCTGTAGAAGCGGATCTTCGCCTTGCGCATGTCATGAGGGTGTTAACCGCTTTTGCGGAACACGAAGAGCTGGGACGACCTTATGGTAATGGGTTGAAAGCGTCGCTTGCTTCCTGCACCAAGGAGTTGGATGCCGCCCGGACCTTGTTGACGGATGTTGCCAACAGCAGGGCACCATCGTCATGAGAGAATCCTACAACGAGTTCCAACGCGCGCGTGCGGAGGCGGGACGCAGACGGCCTGATAACGACCGCGTCCTCAGATCGATGATGCTGGGAGGCGGCGGTCCCGGAGATTTTGGGCTGGAGGCTCGGGTGAGCCGCCTGGAAGGGAAGGCTCGAGACGTGAGACAGATCTTGGGGCGTCTTGAGCCCTTGATTGCAGGTATTCACGCTCAGATGCCTCATTTGGCTACAAAGGCCGAGGTCGAGCGTTCGCGGGGCGATATCATGACAGCACTGGAGACCAAGCCGAACCGAGGCGCGATGTGGTCGATGGCAATCGCGTTGTTCACATTGGTGATGGCGGCCATGGCCGCAGCCGCTATCTATTTGCCACTCGCTTCCAGAATGCTGCCCACATCCCGATGAGCGATTCCTTCGACGTCATCGTCATCGGCTCCGGTCCCGGGGGCTATGTCTGCGCGTTGCGCGCGGCGCAGCTCGGAATGAAGGTCGGCTGCGTGGAGAAGCGCGCCACGCTCGGCGGCACCTGCCTGAACATCGGCTGCATCCCGTCCAAGGCGCTGTTGCAGTCGTCGGAGGAATTCGACCACACGCGGCACGCGCTGGCCGATCACGGCGTGCTGGTGGACGCGGTAAAACTCGACCTGGCGCGCATGCAGGCGCGCAAGGCCGAGGTGGTGTCGGCCAATGTCAAAGGCGTGGAGTTCCTGTTCCGCAAGAACCAGGTGACCTGGCTGAAAGGCACCGGCCGCATCGTCGCGCCCGGCAAGGTGGACGTGGATGGCACGGTGCACGCGACGAAGCACATCGTCATCGCCACCGGCAGCGAGAGCATGCCGTTGCCCGGGGTCGAAGTAGACGAAAAGCAGGTCATCACCTCCACCGGCGGGTTGGAACTGGACCAGGTGCCGGGGCATCTGGTGGTGATCGGCGGCGGCTATATCGGGCTGGAACTCGGCAGCGTGTGGCGCCGGCTGGGCGCGCGGGTGACGGTGGTGGAGTTCCTCGACCGCATCGTGCCGACGATGGACGGCGAGGTGGCGCGTGCCTTCCAGCGCATCCTGGCGAAGCAGGGCTTGCAGTTCCGGCTGGGGACAAAGGTCACCGCCGCGCGCGCCGGCAATGATGGCGTGACGCTGACGCTGGAACCGGCCAAGGGCGGCGCGGGCGAGCAGATCAAGGCCGACATCGTGCTGCTGTCGATCGGGCGGCGGCCGTTCATCCAGGGGCTCGGGTTGGACGCCGTCGGCGTCGCGCTGGACGAGCGTGGCCGGGTCCGGACCGACGCGCATTTCGCCACCAACGTGCCGGGCATCTACGCGATCGGCGACGTCATCGCCGGGCCGATGCTGGCGCACAAGGGTGAGGACGAAGGCGTCGCGCTGGCGGAAATCCTCGCCGGGCAGGCCGGGCACGTGAACTACGACGTGATTCCCGGCGTGGTTTACACTTGGCCCGAGGTCGCCTCGGTCGGACGGAACGAGGAGGAGTTGAAAGCCGCGGGCGTGGCCTACAACGTGGGGAAATTCCCGTTCACGGCGAATGGCCGGGCGCGGGCGATGGGCGACACCGAGGGGTTCGTCAAGCTGCTGGGCGACAAGGCGACCGACCGTTTGCTCGGGGCGCATATCATCGGTCCCGATGCCGGCACGCTGATCGCCGAACTCGGGGTGGCGATGGAGTTCGGTGCCTCGGCCGAGGACGTGGCGCGCACCTGCCACGCGCATCCGACTTTGAACGAGGCGGTGAAGGAGGCGGCGCTGGCGGTCGATGGCCGCGCGCTGCACATCTGACGCTGACGTTGCGCGAGACGCCTGCCGCGACGCCCGACAATTGCCGCGCCGGATGGCGCCGGCCGCGCCCAATTCGTCATGGCGGGGCCCCGGGTCACATGCCCTTCGGCCCGCCATGACGGTGCGGCCGGTCGTGCGCCCCCCGAGATGACCTGCTTGTTTCCGAGCGTCGCCTTACGCGGTGGCGGCCCAAAATCGACACCGTGGATGGCGGGCCTGCGCCCCATCGGCGTTAGAATAAGGCGCTTGGACGAGGGCACCGGCGCCCCCACGTCATGGTGCGCGCAGGCGCACCATCCACGACTTGCGGGCCGCGCCGAATGGAAGTCGCCGGTGCCGACCGGAGCCTGTCCCCTGACGATTGACCCGAGGATCGGCATGACGCGGAGCAGCGTCCGTGCCCGCGAACCGCCTGACTTGACGCTCATGGGGCCTGCGCCCGCTGCGCCAGGGCGGGCGGTGATTGCATGCTCTGCGGATGGTCGTGGGGCAGGTTGAACGGCACCTGCCGACCCAAAGCGGCGGTAGCAGTGTCCACTGGCATGAGCCGTCGGATCCGGCCCTTTGCACCCATTCAAGCTGCCCCGCGACTCTGGGGAAAATTTCCTTGCGTGCGGTTCTTGTTCCTGATACGTTCCGCGCCTCCCCTCCAACCCGCGGAGCACCACCCCCAATGCAAACCCAGACCACCCAGACCAACCCAGCCCCGCTCCCTCTCGACCCCGCCATCCTCGCCGTCCTCCTCCAGACTACCCTCGACGCGCTCCCCCACCACCCGGCCGCCACCCCGGCCGAAATCGCCACCAGCCGCCAGGCCGCGGCGGTCGCCGTCGTCACCCTGCGCCCGCGCGACGCGATGGAGGCCATCCTCGCCGCCCGCGTCGTCGCCACCCACCACGCCGCCATGGACTGCCTGCGCTGTGCCTCGCAGCCCGGTCTTCCGCTCGAACTGAAGCTGCGCTGCCTTGGCAAGTTCGCCACCCTGTCGCGCCTGACGGACGCCACGCGGCAGGCGCTAACCCAGGCCCAGGTCCGCCCGGCGCTGCAGCCCGCGACCGTGCCGGTGCCGATCCCCGCCCCGCGCCCGCAGCCGGCGCTCGCCGCCGCCCCGCCCGCCACCACTGCTCCGCCCGCCGCCGCCCCACCCCAGCGCGCCGCCACCAAGCCGGTGTCCGCCCCCAGCCTCCCGGTCCGCGCCGGTGACCCCGCGCATTCCACGATTGCCGCCGCAACCCCGCCGGGCGACGCACTCGGCCAGCGCATGATGGAGGAGATCGCCGCCCGCACGCTCACCGCCCCGATCGCCCTCGCAGCGTGACGCGGGAACACCCGATGCACCGTACGAAGGGAGCACCCCATGCACCGTGAGAGCACCTCCGGCCGCACCGGTCCAATCCGCAATGGCAACCCACGCGGGAACCCGAACCTCGCCCCGCGCTGCGGCGCGAAGACACCGGCGGGCTGCGCATGTCGCGCGCCCGCCAGGCAAACGGCCGCCGCCGCATGCACGGCGGCGCCAGCACCGGCCCGCGCACCGCAGCCGGTCTCGCCAAGGCGCGCGCCGCCGCCAAAAGGCATGGCGGCTACGGCGCGGCGGCCCGGGATCACCTGCGCAACATCGACGCCCAGATGGCGGAGACGCGGCGGATCCTGGCGCTGCACCGCCTGCGTGCTCCCCGTTGCCGGGGACGACAAAGGGCAATACCCTTCAGGCGGCGCGGGTCAAACTCCGTGGCGGGGTCAGCAAAACCACCGTGGAAACTTGCAACCTGGAACTATCGCATGGCCAGACTGGCAGGGCTTGGCCCGTGCCGCTATTCGCCGACCGCTCCAGGCCATGTTCAGCCATGGCGGTGCGGCCCCGGCCGCTGGCTAACTCCGTGCTGAAATTCCGTGCGCCGCCGTAAGCCGGCACCTGCGGCCGGAAGACCCTACGCAGCCGGTCCAAAGCCTGCCCCAGGCCACGCCTCTCACCCCGCGCGCCACCGTCTCCCACGCAGCGAAACGAGACGTCCATGAGACGTTACGGCCCAGCGCCTGCGCTGGCACCTCTCACCCCACGCGTCGCCATCTCTTGTACAGCGATGCGAGACACTCATAAGACGCGCCAGCCTACGCTGTGCCAGCGATCCTGCGGAACCCCGTTGCAGCGGACCCATCGCCACCCAACCTTGCCCCGCTCCGTTGCTCAAACCCACAACGGGAGGCTCATTATGCTACGCTGCTTCCCCACCCCGAGGCCCCCGCCGTGACCGCGACCCGCTCCCCCGCCGTCGCCGGAACCTTCTACCCCGCGGACCCCGCCGCCCTGCGCCAGCAGATCGCCGGGTTCCTTGCCGAGGCCGACAACGCACCCCCCGCCGGCCAGGCGCCGCCGAAGGCGATCATCGGCCCGCATGCCGGCTACATCTACTCCGGCGCCGTCGCCGCGCGAGCCTATGCGCGCCTCGCCGCCGCGCACGGAACGATCACCCGCGTCGTGTTGATCGGCCCGTCGCATTACGTTGCCTTCCAGGGCCTCGCGGTGGACACGGCCGACGCCTGGACCACCCCGGCCGGCACCGTATCGCTCGACACCGAGGCGATCGCCGCGCTGCGCCAACTGCCGATGGTGGGCGAGCTGGAAGCCGCCTTCACGCGCGAACACGCCCTGGAAGTGCACGTGCCGTTCCTGCACCAGGTCCTGGGTGATTTCCGCCTGGTACCGATCGTCGCCGGCAACGCCCCGCCCGAGGCGGTCGCCGCGGTGCTCGATGCCCTGTGGGGCGGTCCGGAAACGCTGATCGTGGTGTCCACCGACCTGTCGCACTACCTCGGCTATGCCGCCGCCCGGCAAACCGACGCCGCCACCGCCGCGGCGATCGAGCGCTTCGACACCGGCGCCATCACCCCCATGGGCGCCTGTGGCGCGGGGCCGACAAACGGCCTGCTGCTGGCGGCACGCCGCCGCGGCCTGACGATCGAGCGGCTCGACCTGCGCAATTCCGGCGACACCGCCGGCCCGCGCGACCGCGTCGTCGGCTACGGTGCCTGGGCGTTGCATGCGCCGGAGACGCCGGCGCGGGAGATGGCGGTGGATGAAGAGCAGATGGCGGTCGAGGCGCTGGCGGAGGGGCTGATCCAACTCGTGCGCACAGGTATCGCGCTCGGCTTCGACACCGGCCATCCGGCGGACATCAACCCCCACGCCGAACTGCCGCCCCGGCTGACGGCGCCGGGAGCGGCGTTCGTGACGCTGCGGCGCAACGGGTTGCTGCGCGGCTGCGTCGGCTCGGCGGTGGCGACCCGGCCGCTGATCGTCGATGTGGTGCAGCACGCGTTCAACGCGGCGTTCCGCGACTGGCGTTTTCCGAAATTGGCGCTGGACGAGTGGGCCGGGCTGGAGCTGTCGGTCTCGGTGCTGACCGCGCCGCTGGCGATGGCCTTCGCCGACGAGGCCAGTCTTCTGGCCCAGCTCCGCCCCGGCACCGACGGCCTGGTCATCGAGGATTCCGGCCGCACCGCCCTTTTTCTCCCGAGCGTATGGGAGGAAGTGCGCGAGCCACGCCAGTTCCTGACGCTGCTGAAGCTGAAGGCGGGGATGCCGGCGACGCATTTCTCCCCCGGCTTCGCGGCGCGGCGGTTCCGCGCGATCGAGGTGAAGGGGCCGATGATCGGCCCGTCGGTGCCGGGCGGCCCGCCCGGCGACAGCCTGCGTTGGACCCCGTTGCAGCGGCCGGCATGACCGCGGTCACCGCAACGCGACGGGCCGCCGTCACCCGCCCAGCCTCTGTAGCCACCCCACCAACCGTTTCGTCCCGGGCGAAAACAGCCTCGGCGCGAACCGGCTGGCGGCGGCACGCTTGCCGGCCTCGGACCGCGTCGGATAGGGCACGATCATGCCGGCCAGCCGCGACAGCCGCGTGCGCTCGGCGATCGCCAGCGTCCAGGTGCCGAGCATCTCGCCGGCCCCGGGCGCCAGGATGCCGGCTCCCACCACGCGGCTGCCCGCCGCCACCAGTTTGACCAGCCCGGTCGTGTCGCCCTCCGCCACCGCGCGGTCGTTGTCCGCCAGCGGCCAGCGCAGCACCGACACCCGCATTCCGGCCGCGCGCGCCTCTGCCTCGGTCATCCCGGCCTGCGCCAGTTCCGGATGCGTGTAGGTCACCCGCGGCAACGCGGCGTAGTCCAGCCGCGCCGGCAGTCGGAACACCGCGCGGCGGATGACGATGCCGGCGTGGTAGCTGCCGACATGGGTGAAGGCGCGCGGCCCGATGCCGGCCGGGTCGGCGATGTCGCCCGCCGCGAACACAAGCCGGTTGCTGACCGAGCGCAGTCCCCGGTCGGTGACGATGCCGGCACGCGACGCCTGCACGCCCCCGGCCGCCAGTTCCAGCCCCTCGAGATTAGGCCGCCGTCCGACCGCCACAAGCAAATGACTGCCGGCGATGCGCCGGCCATCCGCCAGCACCAGCACCGGCCCGGTCCCCCCGCCGCCGTCCGTGCCGGCTTCCACGGCGGCGACCGTGACCCCCTCCAGCAGCGCCACGCCGCGCACCGCGAGCATGTCGCGCAGGCCGGCCACCAGCTCCGGATCCTCGCGGCTGGCGATCGTCGCCGCCTCCGCCACGGTCACGCGCGAACCCAGTCCCGCGAAGGCGTCTGCCATTTCCAGCCCGATCGGCCCGCCGCCGAGGATCAGCAGGTGCTCCGGTCGCTCGGCCAGGTCGAACAGCGTCTCGTTGGTCAGGAACCGCACGCGGTCCAGCCCGGGAATCGGCGGCACCGAGGCCCGGCTGCCAGCGGCCACCACGATGCGGCGGGCGGTGATCCGGCGCCCGTCCACCTCCAGCGCATCCCGCGCCACGAACCGCGCCTGGCCGCGCAGCACCGCGGCGCCGAGCGCCCGGTAGCGTGCCTCGGAATCCGCCGGCGCGATCGCCGCGACGGCGCCCTGCACATGCATGCGCACCGCATCCCAGTCGATCGCCGGCTCCGGCACGCGCAGGCCGAACCTCCCGGCGCCGCGGATCGCCTGCGCCGCGTGTGACGCGGCGAGCAGGGCCTTGCTGGGGACACAGCCGGTGTTGAGGCAGTCGCCGCCCATGCGGCCGCGCTCGATCAGTACCACCTTCACGCCGAGCTGCGCCGCCACCGCGGTCACCGACAGCCCGGCCGATCCGGCGCCGATCACCGCGAGGTCGAACTCAGCCATCCGGGCGCTTCCAGTGCCGCCACGCCACCGGCAGCAGCGCAAGCAGTCCGAGTGCCACCAGGGGCGCCAGGAACTGCGGGGAAAACACCACCGCGAGGCGGGGATGGCTGCCAGCGGCCAGTACCGCACCGACCCCGGTGCCGATCCAGGCAAAGACAAACGTCGCCGGGATGATGCCAAGGAACGTCGCGGCGGCGAACGGCAGCAGCCGCATGCCGGCGAGTGCCGCTGCCAGGTTCACCAGCCAGAACGGAAACGCCGGGATCAGCCGGATCGCCAGCAGGTAGCTGAACCCGTTGCGGTGCAGCTCGGCGCGGATGCGGGCCAGCCGGCTGCCGCCGCGCGCCGCCATGGCGGTGGCGAAGGCCGAGCGGGCCGCCAGGAACAGCACCAGCGCGCCCGCCGTGGCGCCGATCACCGCCATCGCGCCGCCCAGCAGGGCGCCGAACAGCAACCCGCCGGCGACGGTGAGCACCGCCGCCTCGGGCACCGAGAGCGCGGTCACCACGGCATACAGCGCCGCATACAGCACCGGCGCAACGATCCGGTGGCGGCCGATCCAGGCATCCAGGGTTCCCTGGTAGCGGCCGAGCGTCGCCCAATTGATCCGGCCGGCCAGCCCGCTCGCCCAGAGCGCGGCCAGCGCGGCCAACAGGATCGCGAGCGGCAGGATTCGGCGCAGGATCGGCATGACTCGACCATCGCACAGGCGCATCGGCTTCGGCACTCCGGGGTGAGAGGTTCTCCGGCAACACGGCATGGGCACGGTCGGCACGCTTATGGCGTGAGGCTTTCGTGACATGTATCGACCTTCCTGCCGGCAGGAGGCCGCCGCTTCTCCCGCAACGTGCCGCGCCGGGGCGCGCGCCGGCCTGCCGGTCGGGCGGAATTGCCGCCGGCTTTCGCCGTCACGCCCCGAAGATCGCCTTGCGGACGTTGACGATTTCCACCGCCGGATCGTCCTGTCGCGCCGCGGGTGCCGGATCGGGCGCCACCTCGCGCACGGTGAACGGCGTGTCGCGGATTTCCCAGTACGGGCCAAAGATGGCCACCCCGCCGCCGGTATCATCGGCGTACCAGCCATCGTGCAGCGTCACCACGTCATGCCCGGCGCGGCCGGCAGCCTCCGGATCGCCCAGGCAGAACCAGTCGGTCAGGTCGCGCTCGCGCGCCACCGTGGCCGGAGTGCGCCGCCGCAGTTTGACCGCCGCCGCCTCCGGCTGCCGGCCGTCATTCCGAATGACAAACATCGCCATGGTTCAAACCTCACACCGCGAGAAACGCCGCGACCTGCGCGACAAACGCTTCCGGCTGCTCGAGTTCCGGGTGGTGCCCCGCCGCTTGGATCGCCCGGAACGCCGCCCCGGGAATCCGTTGCGCATAGGCCCGGCCGTACTCCGGTGTCACGATGCGGTCGGACTCGCCCCACAGCACCAGCGCCGGCACTGCGATCCGGCGCAGCCAGTCGCCCAGCCGCGGGTTGAACATGTGCGGCTTCCAGCCATATACGCACAGCGAATCCCAGTTTCGCGCCAGCGTGACCATCTCGGCGTCGCTCATTGCCTCGCTGATCGTCGCCTGCCAGCCCAGCCCGTACACCCCGTCCGGCCGCCGCGCGGGATCGTGCCAGGCGCGCCGGTTCAACTCGGCGGGGTCGGTGTTGAAGAAATGCACGATGTCGCGCAGCTCACGCCCGCTGATCTTGATGCCGACCGGATCGACCAGCACCAGCCGATTGATTTGCCGGGCCCCGGACACGGCGAGTTCGGCCGCGATCCAGCCGCCAAACCCGAAGCCGACGACGCTGACCTCCGGCGCGCGGATCGCGTCCAGCACGTCGTGGTACGCGTTGACCAGATCGTACATCGTGTCGAAATCGGCCGGCCGCGGCGTCGCGCCGAAGCCCGGATGCGACGGCGCGATGACCTCGCCGTGCCGCGCCAGCAGCTCGACGAATGGAGCGCGAGGATTGACCGGATTGACGCCATGGATCAGCAGGATCGGCCGCCCCTCGCCGCGGCGCAGCACCTCAAGCTCCAGCGCACCGGCTCGCATCGTCATCATGCGTTGGCTCCCCGCCTGCTCGCCATGGCGTGGCACGCGGGTCTCGTCATGCGCCGGCCCCGGCGGCGACCGGTACCGCGTCTTCGAGCGGTTCCAGATCTTGCAATTGCGGCAGCACGTCGCGGGCCACCCGGGAGAAGCTCTTTTCCGCCTCGGCGTGAGTGACCAGGCCTTGCCGCGTCATCATGATGATCCGGCCGACCCCGCCCACGCGGCGGCGGAATTCCTTGATCTGCCGCACCACCGTGTCCGGGTTGCCGGCGAACATCTGGCCTTGCGCGATCAATGCCGGCACACTGAGCTCGGTCGGCCGTTTGGACGCTCCGCCGCGCCACGCCGCCGGTGCCATCTCGGGCGGGATCTGGCCGGGCTGGAATTTCGACATCTGCGGCATGCTCTTCATGCTCACGGTCAGGAACCAGGGGATTTTCTGGCCGACCCGCATCGCCTCCTCATCCGTGTCGCCCACATAGCAGAACGCCATGTAGGAAAAGCGGTCCTCGCCGGGGCGCGGCAGTCCGGCCTCGGCACGCGCCCGCTTGTATGCGTCGTAGGCCAGTTTGGTGCGCGCGTAGCCGCCGAACAGCAACGTGTTGACCATGCCGCGCCGCCCCAGCTCGGCGCAGGTCGGCAGATCGCTGGTCGCCGCCCAGAACTCCGGCCGCGGCTTCTGCCACGGCCGCGGCCAGATATTGACGTGCGCGTGCTGGAAGAATTTTCCCTCCCAACTGAACGGCCCGTCATGGCTGGTCAGCGTCTTCTCGATCAGGTCGATCGCCTCCCATTCCCGTTCGCGGATGCGCATCGGGTTGGCGTCGCCCGACACCATCTCGGTGGCGCCCGACTTGACGAAGCCGATGTCCAGCCGGCCGCGGCTCAGCACGTCGATCGTGGCGTATTCGGTCGCCACCCGCACCGGATCGGGCCGCACCGTGACCAGCGTGCCAAGCGTCAGGATGCGCACCTTGTGCGTCATGCGCGCGACGATGCCGGTGATGACCGGGCTCGCCGCCCACAGATTGTTGATGCCCGAGTGGTGCTCGTTGGTAACGATGTTCAGGCCGAGTTCGTCGCACAGCCGGTATTCGTCGAACACCTCGTCGTACAGGCGTGCCGCGATCTCCGGCTCGCAATAGCGGTTGGGCAGGCTGGCGCGCACCGCCGGCGCCGCGTCCAGCACCTCGGCCGGCACGAACGGATAGGGATTCTCGCAGTGATTCCACAACTCGATCGAGGTCATTCTCTCCCCGTTCCTCCGCCGCCACGGTGCCCAGCTTACGACGCGTCGCGCCGGGCGCGAAGCGGCCCTGGCAGCCTGCCGCATCTTGTGGGCGGGACGCACCGCGCGGCGGCGTCCGGCTGTCCGGCGGCGATGACCAGGGCGAGCCGCCGCCGGCTATCCCGGATGCGCGCCGGCCGGAACGGTAACCTGTCCCGTTGCGCGCGCGGCTTTCAGCGTCTCCAGATAGGCGATCACGTCGCGCCGCCGCACCGCGTCGGGCAGGCTGAACGGCATCTCCGCGCCGGGAATGAAGTGCTGCGGTCCGGCCAGCCATTGGTTCAGCGTCGCGGCGGTCCAGGTGATGTCCGACCGCGCCAGTGCCGCCGAGTATGGGTAGCCGGGCACGCTGCCGGCCCGCCGTCCCACCACGCCCGCCAGCAGGGGGCCGATTTTGTTGTGGTCTTGCGTGTGGCAGGCGCTGCAGATCGTGGCGAACAGAATGCGTCCGGCCGCCGGGTCGGGCGGCCGGTTCTCGAACCGGGCGAGGTTCCGTGCGCCCTTCGGCTGGAGCGACTCGAAGAACGTGTAGGACAGCGTGATGTAATGCACGCTGGCCGCGTCGGGATCGGTCGCCATGCGGGGATCGACGAAGAAATCGACCGGCATCTCCACCTTCTGGTGCGGCCCGAGCCGCTCCTCGGTGAAGCAGAAGCACTCGATCTTCTTGAAGTAGAGGCCGACCCTGCCCGGCGTGACGTTGAACGTGGCGTGGCCGACGATCGTCTGGTCCGACAGGTTCTCGGCCTCGAAGAACACCAGCGCCTGCTCGCCGAGATGCACGGTGACGCTGCGCTGCACCGGGACGAAGCGCCAGGGCATGCCCGGCGCGACATTGGTGTTGAACGACACCGTGACGGTGCTGGCCGACTGGGTCGCCGTGTCGGACGAGGCGCGCTGGGTATAGCCGCCGGAGCCGGTAACCTGGCAGAACAGGCGGTACAGCGTGACGGAGTAGGACACCGCGGTGGTCATAACGCCCACCGCCACGCACAGCCCGAACACGGTCAGAAACTTGCGGAACCGGCGGGCACGGATGGGATCGGCGAACATGGACGGCGCCGCTATAGACCGTCGCGGAAGCGCCTGCAAACCCATCATGCAACCGCAACCCGACCGGCGCTTGGCGGACGATCCCCGGGCTGGCGCAAGCCTTACGCTTTGGACGCCGGGTCCTTCGGCACGTTCCGTTCCAGCTCCGCCAACCAGGCGTTCGCGTTTCCGTCCGATGGAGCGCGCCAGTCGCCGCGGGGGGATAACGACCCGCCGGCGCTGACTTTCGGTCCGTTCGGCATGGCGCTCCGCTTGAACTGGCTGAACGCGAAGAAGCGGCGCAGGAACAGTTCCAGCCAGTGGCGGATCTGCGGCAGGTCGAACGCGCCGCGCCGCTCGGGCGGAAAATGTGGGGGCCAGTCACCGCGGTCAGCGTCTTCCCAGGCATGGAGCGCCAGGAAGGCGATCTTCGACGGGAGGAAACCATAGCGCAGGGTGTAGAACAGGGTGAAGTCCTGCAACGCATAGGGGCCGATTTGCGCCTCGGTGCTTTGCGGCGCCTCGCCCTCGGCGGTCGGGATCAGTTCGGGGGAAATCTCGGTGGCGAGGATCGCGTCCAGCGTCTCCAGCACCTCCGGCGCGAATTGTTCCGAGCCGATCACCCAGCGGATCAGGTGCTGGATCAGCGTCTTCGGCACGCCGGCATTGACGTTGTAGTGCGCCATCTGGTCGCCCACGCCATAGGTGCACCAGCCCAGCGCCAGCTCCGACAGGTCGCCGGTGCCGATGACGATGCCGTCGTGGTGGTTGGCCAGGCGGAACAGGTAGTCGGTGCGCAGGCCGGCCTGCACGTTCTCGAAAGTCAGGTCATAAACCGGCTTGCCGTCGGCGTAGGGGTGGCGGATGTCCGCCAGCATGCGGGTCGCGGCGGGCTTGATGTCGAGCTCCTCCGCCGTCACGCCCAGCGACCGCATCAGCCGCATTGCGTTGCCCCTGGTCAGCTCCGAGGTGCCGAACCCTGGCATGGTATAGGCGAGGATATCGGCCCGCGGCAGCCCCAGCAGGTCGAAGGTTCGCGCGCAGACGATCAGCGCCTGGGTGGAGTCGAGACCGCCCGACACGCCGATGACCACGCGCTTGATGCCCGTGGCGCGCAGCCGCTGCGTCAGGCCGGAGACCTGGATGTTGTAAGCCTCGTAGCAGTCCTGTTCGAGCCGCTCGCGATCCGCCGGCACGAAGGGGAAGCGCTCGACGCGGCGGCGGAAGCCGGCATCGCCGCCCGGCGGGTCCAGCCGGAATGCCACCGTCCGGAACGGGCGGGCGTAGCGTCGGCGGTTGGTGTCGAACGACCCCATCTGCAGCCGCTCCTGTTGCAGCAGGTCGAGGTCGATGTCGGCGATCGCCGCCGCGTGGTCGGAGGGAAAACGCTCGGTTTCCGCCAGCGTGGCGCCGTTCTCGAACACCGAGGCCTGGCCGTCCCAGGCGAGGTCGGTGGTGGATTCTCCGGCGCCCGCCGCGGCATACAGGTACGCGGCGAGGCAGCGGGCCGATTGCGAGCGGCACAGCAGCCGCCGCGTCTCCGCCTTGCCGATGGTGATGTTGCTGGCGGACAGGTTCGCCAGCACGGTGGCGCCCGCCAGGGCAGCCTCGCCGCTTGGGGGGATCGGCACCCAGACGTCCTCGCAGATCTCGACATGCACGACGAGGGCGGGGAAATCCTCGGCGGCGAACAGCAGGTCGGGGCCGAACGGAGCGCGGTGGCCGGCGACGGTGATTTCCCCCGTGGCGCCGTCGCCGGAAACGAAGTGCCGCGGCTCGTAGAACTCGCGGTAGTTGGGCAGGTGGATTTTCGGCACGACGCCGAGCAATCGGCCGCGGTGGATGGCGAGGGCGCAATTGTAGAGGGCGCCCAGATGGCGAATCGGCGCGCCGACCACCAACAGCGGCAGCAGCTCGGCGGAGGCGGCGACCACGGTGTCGATCGCGGCCTCGGCGCCGTCGAGCAAAGTGGCCTGCTGCAACAGGTCGCTGATGGCGTAGCCGGAAACGCCGAGTTCCGGGAACACGGCCAGGGCCACCGCCTGGCGGTGGCAGTCCTCGGCCAGGCGCAGGATGGCCTGGGCGTTGGCGGCCGGGTCAGCCAGGCTCGTGCGCGTGGTGCATGCCGCAACCCGGGCAAAGCCGTGGCGGTAGAGCGAGCGGAAGTTCATCGAGGACATGGGCGGCAACCCGACTGTGCGACAACCGTCATATGGGGCCAGTCGCCGCGTTGCAAAAAACCTCTCCCGGCGGCGCGCCGCAGCCCGTCGCGCATCCGCAAGGCACCGGCGTCGCCAATCCAACAATCCACAAGGCCGTAGCGAAATGTCCCCGCGTCTCCGCGGTTTCGCCCCGTTGCTGCCACACGCTTAGGTGAAGCTGTCTTCTCGCGAAGGGGATCGGCCTCTTCCCGGGGAGGTCGCATGCGTTTCCTTCGCACCTATGGCCGCGTCCTGCTGTTTCTCGGCCGCGACCTGCGCATCGCCGGGCTGCTGGCCGGCGCCAACCTGCTGATCGCGGGCCTGCAATTCCTCGACCCGGTGCTGTTCGGCCGCGTCGTGAGCCTGCTGGCCCGCTCCGACAAGCTCGCGCCCTCCACCCTTTGGCGCCAGGCCCTCATTCTGCTCGGCATCTGGGCGGGGGTTGGCCTTGTCGGCATCGGCAGCAACATATTCGTGTCGGTGCGGACCGAGCGGCTGGCGCACCGGCACCGCATCGAGGCCATGAGCCGCTACTTCCGCCACGTCCTGACCTTGCCGCAATCGTTCCACGGCGATGCGCATTCCGGTCGGGTGATCAAGACCATGCTCGCCGGCACCGACGGACTGTTCGCCACCTGGCTGGTGTTTTTCCGCGACCAGCTTTCCACCGCGCTGTCGGTGGCCGTGCTGCTGCCGCTCACGTTGTTGCTGAACTGGCGCCTGGCGCTGGTGCTGATCGTGCTGGTCGCCCTGTTCCTGGCCGTCACCTCGCTGGTCGTACGCAAGACCGAGGGCGCGCAACGCCGCGTCGAGGGGCACAATTCGGCGCTCGCCGGCACCGCCCAGGACGCGCTGTCCAATGTCGTGGTGGTGCAGTCGTTCACCCGGCTGCAGGCCGAATTGCAGATGTTCGGCGAGATCGCGCGCAAGCTGATCAGCAACCAGTTTCCGGTGCTGAACTGGTGGGCGCTGGTCAACGTGATGACCCGCGCGTCGAACACCGTCGCCGTCATCACCATCGTGCTGGTCGGCACCTGGCTGCACATCCACGGCCAGGCCAGCCTTGGGCAGATCGTCAGCTTCATGGGCCTCGCCATGCTGCTGATCGGCAAGCTGGAGACCGCCGGGTCGTTCGTGTCCTCGCTGTTCTACAAGCTGCCGGCGATCCAGGATTATTTCGCCGTGCTGGATGCGCAGAGCCAGGTGCCGGAACTGCCCGACGCGCGGAAGCTCTGGGTGCCGCGGGGCGAGGTGCGGTTCGAGGACGTCTCGTTCGCCTATCCCGGTGGCGTGCCGGTGTTGAGCGACGTCAGCTTCACCGCGCGGCCCGGCATGTCGGTGGCGCTGGTCGGCCACACCGGCGCCGGCAAGACCACCGCGATGGCGCTGTTGCAGCGCCTGTGGGACCCCACCGGGGGCCAGATCATCATCGACGGGCAGAACCTGCGCAACGTGACGCTGGACAGCCTGCGCCGGTCGATCGGGGTGGTGTTCCAGGAGAGCCTGCTGTTCAACCGCTCGATCCGCGACAATTTGCGGGTCGGCAATCCGGAAGCCACCGACATGGAGGTGGAGCAGGCCTGCCGCATGGCCGACGCGCACGAGTTCATCGTCCGCCAGCCGCAAGGCTACGACACCATGATCGCCGAACGCGGCACCACCCTGTCCGGCGGCCAGCGGCAGCGCCTGGCGATCGCTCGCGCGCTGCTGAAGGACCCGCCGATCCTGGTCCTCGACGAGGCGACCAGCGCGCTGGACGCTGCCACCGAGACGAAGGTCAGCCGGGCGCTGAAGACGCTGATGGCCGGGCGAACCACGTTCGTCATCGCCCATCGCCTGTCCACCGTGCGCGACGCCGACGAGATCCTGGTGTTCGACGGCGGGCGGATCGTCGAGCGCGGCCGGTTCGCCGAGCTGCTGGCCCATAACGGTCGGTTCGCCGCCCTGGTGGAGAGCCAGCTCGCCCCGCGCCCCGAGGAGATGATGGCGGCGGATTAGCCCGAGGAACCCTCTCCCACGAAAGCGGGAGAGGGTCATAAACGTGTGATTGGCGGAACGGTCGCGCCGGAACCAGGTTAGCAGCCAGCAACAATCGCCGGAGCGCAAATCCCATGTTGAGGCTGGCTCTGTTCTTTCTGGTGGTGTCGGTCATTGCGGCGGTCTTCGGATTTGGCGGCATCGCCGCCGCTTCTGCCGACATCGCCCGCATCCTGTTCGTCATCGCCATCGTCATCTTCGTCGTGCTGCTGGTGGCGGGGCTTATGGCAGGCAGTACCTTGTGGTAGAGAACCTTGCGGTAGAGAAAATTCGCGCACTGCACGTATAAGTTTTGCAATCGGCTGGCCGGATCGCGCATGATGCGAGCGGACGACAAACGCGGGCGCGCGATCCGGCCTCGTTGTCTCACCGGCCTCCGAGCTGACTTGCCGCCGCCGGATCACCGTCCTGCCCCAACCCGAGGGAGCAGTTGCATGACCACGGTAGCCGCCATCCTGAAGCACAAGGGATACGAGATCACCGCGGTCGATCCGACCGCCCGGATCGCGCATGTGGCCGAGGTGCTCGCGGCCCGGCGCATCGGCGCAGTGCTGGTGCTGGACCGGGCGGAGCAGTTGCTGGGCATTGTCAGCGAGCGGGACATCGTGCGCAGCCTGGCGGCAAACGGCGCCCGCACCCTGGAAATGACCGCCGGCCAACTGATGACGCGGGCGATCCAGGTGGCGCAGCCGCACACGACGGTCCCGCAGGCCATGGCGATGATGACCGCCGGCCGCTTCCGCCACCTTCCGGTGACCGATCACGGCGTGCTGGTCGGGCTGATCAGCATCGGCGACGTGGTGAAGGCGCGCATCATGGAGCAGGAGAGTGAGGTTGACAGCCTGAAGGCTTACGTCGCCGGCAGCGCCTGATCGGACTCGCCGCTCCGCCGCGGGGTCAGCGATCGCCGCTCCAGGGCGGCGGCGGGAGCGTCAGGTCGCGAGGCGCGACGGCAGCCCCAGTGGTCGCACCGACCGCCCCGCCGATCAAAGCCCCAACCCCGACGCCGACCGGCCCGCCGATCAGGCCGATGACCGCGCCGGTGCCGGCACCGGTGGCCGCGCCCCCAGTCGCACGATCGGGTTCCTGCGTGCCACAGGCTGCGAGCATCGCCGCCGCGGCGAAAGCGGCCACCGTCAGGGCGCGCATCAGGGTAACTCCCCCATAGCCGAGACGAGTTTACCGTGGCGCGGCCGATTCGCGGGAAGCCGATTCCGCCCCGCCACGAGCCTTCCCGACGTCACGCTTGCGTCAGCGCGACATATCCGGCGCCGCCTGCCGAGGAGCGAGGCGGGACGCCCAACGGCGTGTTTCCAGCAGGCGGCGATGTGCGGTAACCTTGCCACCTCACACAGGATGGTGAACCGCCGTGCCGCGCGTCTGTCATGCGCTGTCTCTCGCGCTATTTCTCGCGCTCCTGCTGCCGGTTGGAGCCGCGGCGCAAACCATCGACCTCGATGCCGCCCGGACCTTGCAACAGAACCTGCAATCCTGGTTCGCCAATCTGCTCGGCCCCAACCTTGGCACCGCGGAGCGGAATCTGCGCGTCACCCCGGAGGATGACCATTTTCGCGTTGCCGTGCCGTTCGCCGGCGCCGCCGGGGACATCGAGGTCCGCGCCGACGTCCGGCCGCTGGAGGGCGGCAGGTGGTCGGTCGATGCGCTGCGCCTCCCCGCCGCATCCCGCTTCACCCTGCGGATGCCGGAGCCGGGAGGACCACCCGGCAGCAAGGTACCGACGGTTTTTTCGCTCCGCATCGGCACCCAGAACTCCCACGCTATGCTCGACCCGGCATTTGCCACGCCCTCAAGCCTCGACATCAACCTTGGCAATGTCGGCCTGGTAACCGACAGTCCCCGGCAGCACCAGGAACAGCACATCGATCGCTATGTCGTGCACACGACGCTGGAACCGCATGACGGGCGGCTGGACCTGGTCCAGGCGGGCACGATTACCGGCTGGCGCAGCGCCTCGCGCGTCGGGACCAGGCCGGCGGTGGCGTTCGGTGCCGACCACATCCAGGCCGACGGCCGGGTGGACGGCATCGATCGCACCCACGCCGCCGCCTTGCTGACCGCCGTCAGCGGCTTGCTCGCCGCCCTGCCCCCCGCCGCCGCGGCGCAACACGGCGACGTGGTGCTGTCCGCGCCGGCGCGGGCGGCGCTGCGCGCGCTCATCGAATCGCTGCGCGGCATCGTGACGGATGTGCGAGGCACGGAGACGATCGACGGCCTGCACGTCGCCGTCGCCGGGCAGGGCGAGGCGACGGTGCGGCAGGTGCGTCTGGGGATCGGCGGCGCGGCGCCCAATGGGGTGTTGCACGCGGCCATGGACGTCGCGTTCGACGGGATCGCGGTGCGGAACGTGCAGCCGCGGGCCGCCGCGCTGATGCCGCGCCATCTGGCGCTGCGCCCCAGCGTGGCCGGTGTCTCGGTTGCCGCCCTGACGGCGCTGGCGCTCGAGGCGACCGACCAGGACGTGAATCACGCGCGGCTGCAAGCGGACGCCGCGGCGCTGCTGGCGCATGGCGGCGTGACGCTCGGCCTGGATACCCTGGACCTGGATGTCGGCCCCGCCACGCTGCACGGGCATGGGCATGTCTTGCTGACCGGACCGAATCAGTACCAGGCGGAGGCGCATGTCACCGCCACCGGCCTGGACAACCTGATGCGGCAGGCCCGCGGCAACCCCGACCTGCAACGGGTGCTGCCTTTCCTGGCTATGGCCCGCGGCTTCGCCCGGCCCCAGGGCGACCATCTGGTCTGGGACATCGTCGCCGGCAACGGCGGGCTGACGGTGAACGGGATCGCGCTCGGCAACCCGCACGCCGAACCGCATCAGCCGGACAAGCGGTAGAGCGTGACCTGCCGTTCGGTGCGGTCCTCCAGTTCCAGCGTGGTCGGCACGCGCCAGGTGGCGAAGGCGGTCAGCCCGTCGCGCGGCAGGTAGGCGCGGCCGGGATCGGCGACCCAGACCTCGGCCGCGCTCGCCATGGCGCGCAGCCAGGGCATGATGTGGGCGGTCATCGGTGCCTCGTAGCAAACGTCGCCGCATAGTATGAGGTCCCAGCGGCAGGGTGCGCCGACCACGTCGCCGGGCTCCGCCGCGACCGCGGCGCCGTTGGCCGCGGCATTCAGGCGGATTGCCGCGACGGCCAGCTTGTCGATTTCGGCGGCCTCGACCGTGCCACCGCCGCGCGCGCAGGCGATCGCGGCGATGCCGCCCCCGGCGGCGAAGTCCAGCACGCGGCGCCCGGCGACCATGGCGGGGTGGTCGAGCACCTGCCGCGCCAGGGCCTGGCCGCCAGGCCAGGCGAACGCCCAGAACGGCGGATCGACGTTGCGTTCCGCCAGCCAGTCCTCGGTCGCCTGCCAGATCGGGGTGATCTCGCTGGCCAGGTGCAGGGCGATTTCCGGCACCAGGGGCGCGCGGCCAGACACCGTGTGGGCGAGAACGAATTGTCGCTCCCTGGTCAGCGCCGCGCCGATCCCGGCCGTCGGCCCGACGCCGCCTTCAGGCCGCTTGAACGTCAACCCAATGACCCGGCAAAGGCAGCACTGCCGCGCGATCCTCCTGGCCACGCATTCGCCGGGGTGATTTCATGACCGCCGGCCTGCTCCGGTGGATCGACGCCAACGGGCGGCCGATATTGCTCTTGGTCTTGTCGGGTGACGACCGGCGGCCGGCGGCGGTTGCGTGCGTCGCGCAATGCCTCGGCCACCAGGAACGTCAGCTCCAGCGCCTGCGTGCCGTTCAGCCGCGGGTCGCATTGCGTCTGGTAGCACCGCTCCAGATCGGCCTCGGCGATCTGCTGCCCTCCGCCCAGGCATTCGGTGACGTCCTTGCCGGTCATCTCCAGATGGATGCCGCCGGGCCAGGTGCCTGCGCCCTCATGCACCGCGAAGAACATGCGCACCTCGTCGAGGATGCGCCCGAACGCCCGGGTCTTGCGGCCATTCGCCAGTGTCACTGTGTTGCCGTGCATCGGATCGCAACACCACACCACGGCGCGAGCTTCACGTTGCACCGCGCGGATCAGCTTCGGCAGGGTGTCCGCCAACGGCCCCGCGCCCATGCGGGTGATCAGCGTCATCCGACCCGGCGCATTGTCCGGGTTCAGCACGTCGAGCAATCGCAGCAGCTCGTCCGGCGTCAGCGTCGGTCCACATTTCAGCCCCAGCGGATTTGCCACACCGGCCGCGTACGCCGCATGCGCATGATCCGGCTGGCGCGTGCGATCGCCGAGCCATAGCAGATGCGCCGAACAGCCATACCAGTCACCGGTCAGGCTGTCCTGCCGCGCGAGCGCTTCTTCATAGGGCAGCAGCAGCGCATCATGCGCGGTGTAGATCGCCGTTGCGCGCAATTGCGGCGTGCGCGTCGGATCGATGCCGCAGGCCGTCATGAAGCCGAGCGATTCCTCGATGCGCCGTGCCAACTCGGCATAGCGCTCGCCCTGCGGCGAGGCGGCGACGAAGTCCTGGTTCCATTGCTGCACGCGATGCAGGTCGGCGAAGCCGCCCTGGGTGAAGGCGCGCAGCAGGTTCAGCGTGATCGCCGCCTGGCCGTAGCCGCGCAGCATGCGGGCGGGATCCGGCGTGCGCGCGGTCGCGGAGAAGTCCGCGCCGTTGATGATGTCGCCGAAATAGGAAGGCAGCGTCGTCGCGCCGACTGTTTCGGTCATCGACGAACGCGGCTTGGCGAACTGGCCCGCCATTCGCGCCACCTTCACCACCGGCGCGCCGGCGGCGTAACTCAGCACCACCGCCATCTGCAGCAGCACCTTCAACGTGTCGCGCACCGCGTTGGCGTGGAACTCGCCGAACGATTCGGCGCAGTCCCCGCCGAGCAACAGGAACGCCTCGCCGGCGGCGGCGCGAGCCAGCTCCGCCCGCAGGGCGCGTGCCTCGCCGGCGAAGATCAGCGGCGGCAGCGACCGCAGTTCGGCTTCGGTCGCGGCCAGCGCGGCGCGATCGGGGTACTGCGGTGCCTGGCGGATCGGCTTGTCACGCCAGGATTGCGGCGACCAGGACATCGCACGTCACCGAGTACGCGGCGTCGCCGGCTCGGGCTCGGCCGGTGGCGTCTGCGATTGATCCTGCGGGCGTGCGTCATCGCGGTTTTCGCGCGGCGTGGACGGGCCGGTGACGACGTCGAAATCGAAGCTGGGTGCGGGCATGTCGGGCCTCCTTCGGGTTGGAAGGCCGCTCTGCCGTGGCGCGCTGGTCGAGTCCGAAAAACACGAAAGCCGCCTTGGCAGGGCGGCTTCGGGGTCTTGCTAAATGCGCATGATCCTAGGCCGCCGGGTTGTACCAGCGATACCAAAATCGTGCGATGGGACGTAGCGGTGCCATGGCGAGAGGTCTAGCGGACCCGCGAACGCACCGCAAGAGGCACACTAGTGCCGGCCGTCACTGATTCTGCGGTCGAGCTCTGAACCGTTCGCTCCGGCAACACCGGTAATGCCTGTGGAAACCGCCCGCTCTGCCCGCGCCGCCGCACGAACCGATCCGCCAGGCCGCCGCACGAACCGATCCACCAGGCCAATCCACCGGGCGAGCCTCGCCACATCCCTGGCGCGTGTGCATATCTCTGACATATCCAGTTATTCCCATTGACACACACCCTCCGCCATGCTACACGCCATGCGCGCTACGCAACCCGCCACGAAAGACCGCTCCATCCCCGTCCCGCCATGATGCACGATCCACTCACCACTCCGGCCGACGCCTGTGCCCCCGATGCGGATCGGGCCGCCCCGGACGCGCCCGCGCTCCTGCCCGAGTGGGTCGCCCATCTCCTCGCGCTGGTCATCCGCTTCATGCTCGAGCGCATGCTTGCCGCATGCTCGGGCCGCTCCCGGCTGCCATCCTGGTGGCACGACCGGCCGGACCTGCCGCCGGCCTCGGCGCAGGCCCTGGCCGCATCGACCCGCGGCCCGTTCGGCAACGCCATCGCCTGGATGTGCCA
>Ga0307373_10002844_pt1 | contig 30871 bp, 22 predicted proteins | sample OX2MG_FD_202534 | JGI IMG/M metagenome (GOLD analysis project Ga0307373, IMG submission 202534) | Soil microbial communities from Risofladan, Vaasa, Finland - OX-2 | ecosystem: Environmental > Terrestrial > Soil > Coastal area > Acid sulfate soil | place: Finland: Risofladan, Vaasa | collected...
ATTCACCCGCTCTTTTTGCGGAAATAAGACAACCTTCGAGTGACTATTTGCTCATACCGTCAGTATCCTCAGAACTGCGTAAGTATGTTCCAATAGGGTTCCTCTCTAAGGAAGTCGTAGCAAACAACCTCGTCATGTTCGTTCCGGATGCGGCGCTCTTTCATTTCGGTGTTCTCTCATCCTCGATGCACATGGCCTGGATGCGCCAGGTCTGCGGGCGCTTGAAGTCGGACTACCGTTATTCGAACAGCCTCGTCTACAACAATTTCCCGTGGCCGCAATCACCGACCGACAATCAACGCGCCACCGTGGAAGCCGCCGCGCAGGCCGTGCTCGACACACGCAAAGCATTTCCCGCCGCGACCCTCGCCGACCTGTACGACCCGCTCGCAATGCCGCCGGCCCTCGTCAAGGCCCACGCCGCGCTGGATCGGGCCGTTGACCGCTGTTACCGCGCGCAAAACTTCGAGAACGACCGTCAACGCGTTGAATTTCTTTTTGCCCTCTACGAAAAGCTCACCGTTCCGCTGCTTCCCCCGGTCCGGAAAGGGCACCGCAAAGCCATCTCAAGGTAAGTGACAGTCTCGCTGCGCTTGGAGTCGGACCCGCCGGATATGCGATCATAGGCGCGTGATGGAATTTCTCGAACGGCTCATCGAAGCCCAGCGCGCCAAGCAGACGCTGGTGGTCCTAGGCGTCGATCCGCAACTCGCTTCGGGCGCCGCCGCCGGCCTGCCCGACGGCTACACGCTCGCGCGCTTCTGTTGCGAAGTGGTCGAGGCCTGCGCGCCGGTGGTCGCCGCGATCAAGCCGCAACTCGCCTTCTTCGAGGCGCGCGGACTCGACGGCCTGCGCGCCCTGACCGAGGTCCTGCGCCTGGCCCGCGCGCTCGGCCTGGTCACGATCGCCGACGCCAAGCGCGGCGATATCGGCTCGACCTCGGCCGCCTATGCCGAGGCGTTTCTGGGCGACGGCGATTTCGCCTGCGACGCGGTCACCGTCAATCCCTACCTCGGCAGCGACGCGCTGGCCCCGTTCGTCGCGCGGGTGCGCGCCGGCCGCGGCCTGTTCGTGCTGGTCAAGACCTCCAATCCGTCGTCGGGCGAATTTCAGGATCTCGCCGCGCCCGATCGTCCGCTATGGGAGGCGGTGGCGGCGCGGGTCCACGGATGGGGCGGGGATTTTATTGGCCCGAGCGGCTTCACTCCGGTCGGCGCGGTGGTCGGAGCGACCTATCCCGCGCATGCGCGGCGCGCGCGTGAACTGATGCCCAACTCGGTCATCCTGGTGCCCGGCTACGGTGCGCAGGGCGCCAGTGCCGACGACGCCGTGATCGCGGCGCGCGCCGACGGCCTGGGTGCGATCGTCAACGCCAGCCGGAGCCTGATGTACGCCTTCGTCAAGAGCCCAAATCTCAAGCCCGGTGCGGCGGCGGCGGCAGCCGCTTCCACAATGCGCCGCGCACTCAACGACGCCCTGACCGCGGCCGGCAAAACGCCACCGCGCTAGACTGCACACCGTACACCGCCGCTCGCGCGCACCTGTCGTCAGCGAATCTGGCATCCGCGAGCCTGAATGGATTTCGTGGCCGGACGATGGGGCAAAATGAAACCGCGCGCCACTCGAGGTGACGCGCGGTCTTGATTAGCAAATTTATGCGCGCCGCGGCCTGCCGCAATGCGCACGGGGGTGCGAACGCAGTCTACGCCCGCAGCAACTCGGCTTCGTCGGCCGCCAGCGTCGCGAAGACCTCGCGATCGATCTGCCGATAGCGTTCAAGGATCGCGTCGGCGTGAGCTTCCTGACCCTCTTCGCGGGCAACTTCGCGCATCTTCTTTTCGATCCACGATAGATGCCAGGTCTCGTCCTCGGTGACCGCCTGCAACACCTCGCGGGTCTCCGCATCGACATTGGGCAGCGCCGCATGGGCCATGTAACGGCTCTGCGCCCGCTCCTCGACGACCACCGTGAGGCCCAGCACCTCGACGATGCCGCGCGGCACGCCGATCCGCATGCCGAGGCGGCGCTGATAGCCGTCCGGCACCATCACGGGCGATCCGCCGAGGTCCGCAATCCGCCGCGTCCAGAGCCACGCGTGGCGCGTTTCGTCGGACAGATGCTTGGTCATTTTGAGTTGCGAGTCGGCATCCTTGAGATGCCCAATGAGGTTGAAGAGCAGACGCGCCCCGCGCAATTCGGCGTCGCGATAGAAGCTGAAGATAAGGATCTGCTTATCTACCGCCGACATCCTGCGCAGATCGGCCAAATTGCGTTCTTCCCCACCGACTATGGCTTCGTTGGTCTGTTCCGTCATCCGTTATTCTTGATGCTCTCTTGAAGGTTTTGCGGGATCTTTACTGATATCCGGCTTATATCCGGTCGATGAATGATTGGCCTGGCGCCAGGCCAGCCTGCAAAACGATTTGACTTTAAGTATTGGATTCGTCTGAACGGGTCAAGAATAGCATATCGTACTAGCGCAAGTATCCCCCCCGCTTGCGTCTTGCCCAGCTTATTGTAGAAATACGCGCAACTGGCGCCGCCAGGCGCGGCGCCTGATCTTCGCCGCCGCGCTTTGGCGGGCATCCGGGGGCGGCCGGTGCGCCCGACGATTGAGATTCGCGATGGCTCCTACTCCCGACGCATACTGGCTGGCGCTGCGACGCGTGCGCGGCGTTGGCCCGCGTATCGCCCGGCTCCTGCTCGAGCATTTTGGCGCTCCGCAGGCGGTCTTTGCGGCCGGCGAGGAGGATCTGGTGCGCACCGGCATCCCGCGCACGACGGCCCACAGCATCCGCATCTTTGCCGATTTTGAACCGATCGAGAAGGAGCTCTGCGAACTGCCGCGCATCGGCGCGCGCCTGATCCGCTGGAGCGATGACGATTATCCCGTCAATCTGCGCCAGATTGCCGACCCGCCGCCCTATTTCTTCATCCGCGGCGTGCTCACCGCCGGCGATCCGAAATGCGTCGCGGTAGTCGGCGCGCGCCTGGCCAGCGACGCCGGCCGGCGGATGGCGCAGCGGCTCGGCCTCGAACTGGCGGCCAAGAACTTCACCGTGGTCAGCGGTCTCGCCCGCGGAATCGACTCGGAAGCCCATCAGGGCGCGCTCGACGCGCGTGGCCGGACCGTCGCCGTGATGGGCTGCGGCATCGATATCATCTACCCGCCGGAAAATCGCCAACTGGCCGAAGCGATCGTCGAAGGCGGCGGCGCGCTCATCTCCGAGCTGCCGGTCGGCACTCCGCCGGTCGCGCAGAATTTCCCCGGCCGCAACCGGCTTATCTCGGGCCTCTGTCTGGGCGTGGTGATCGTCGAGGCGGCCGAGAAAAGCGGCTCGCTGATCACCGCACGGATGGCGCTCGAGCAGGACCGGCAGGTTTTCGCGGTCCCGGGCAGCCCGTTGACCGGGCGCAGCCGCGGCAGCAACCGGCTACTCAAGGAGGGTGCCCGGCTGGTAGAGTGCGTTGAGGACGTGATCGAGGATCTGGCCCCGCAGATGGGCGAGGGGCTCGCCGCGGCGGCGATCGCGAATGCTGCCGGCCCGGCGGGGCAGAATTCCGGTCCGGCGTCGTTTGAATCCGAAACCGATGAAGCCAAGACTATCTTAGGCTATCTTAAGATTGACAATAGACTCCATATTGATTCAATCATCGAGCGCTCTAAACTCAGCACGCAAACGGTGCTTAGATTGTTGTTGGAACTCGAACTACGGGGCCTCGTGACCCAGCATCCCGGCAAGCTATTCTCTTTGGCGTAAGGCGGGAGTTATCTGCACGAGCGGAATCGCCGGCGCGGCGGGTCTCGTCTGCGCGCACCAGGACAAGGGGCTCAAGAGTGGCAAAAAACCTGATCATCGTTGAATCGCCGGCCAAGGCGAAGACTATCAAGCGCTACCTCGGCGCCGACTTCCAGGTGACGCCGTCGGTCGGCCACGTGGTCGATCTGCCCAAGAGCAAGCTCGGCGTCGACGTCGAGCATGGCTTCAAGCCCGAGTACCACGTCATCGCGGGCAAGGCGAAGGTCATCGAGGGCATCAAGGCCGCCGCCAAGAACAAAAAGAATATCTATCTGGCCACCGACCCCGACCGCGAGGGCGAGGCGATCGCATGGCATATCGCCGACCGGCTGGGCAAGGTCGAGGGCGACGTCCATCGCATCATGCTGCACGAGATCACCGAGAAGGCGATCAAGGCGGCAATCGCCAACCCGAGCGAAATCAACCACAACCTGTTCGACGCGCAGCAGGCGCGCCGGGTGCTCGACCGGCTGGTCGGCTACAAGGTCAGTCCACTGCTGTGGGACAAGGTCAAGCGCGGGATCAGCGCGGGCCGCGTGCAATCGGTGGCGCTGCGGGTGATCGTCGAGCGCGAAATCGAGCGCGAGGCGTTCCGCCCCGAGGAATACTGGACGCTCGACGCGAGCCTGGAGGCGAAGAATCCTCCCGTCTTCACGGCGCGGCTCTATAGTCACAAGGATCAGCGCATCGACAACAAGGCCTACAAGCTGCCCGAGGCCGAGGCCCGTGCGATCGTCGCGGCTTGCGAGGGCGCGCCGTTCAAGGTCCGCAAGATCGAGCGCAAAGAGGTGCGGCGCAGTCCGCAGCCGCCCTTTATCACCTCGCGGCTGCAGCAAGAGGCTTCGCGCAAGCTCTACTTCCAGCCCTCGCGCACGATGAAGATTGCGCAGCGCCTGTACGAAGGCAAAGAGCTTGGCGAAGAGGGTGCGACCGGCCTTATCACTTATATGCGCACCGATTCGCCGCGGGTGTCCGACGACGCGCTGACCGCCGTGCGCGGCTATATCGACGCGCGCTACGGCCGCGAATATCTGCCCGACCGCGCCAATTTCTACCGCTCGGGTAAATCGGCCCAGGACGCCCATGAGGCGATTCGGCCGACCGCGCTCGAGCGCGACCCCGAGTCGCTCGCCCGCTATCTGGACAAGGACGAGCTGGCGCTCTACACGCTCATCTATAACCGCTTCGTTTCGAGCCAGATGAACCAGGCGGTTTACGACCGCACGACCGTCGATATCGAAGCGGCCACCGCGATCTTTCGCGCCACTGGCCAGGTGATGAAGTTCGACGGTTTCATGCGTGTCTACCTCGAAGGCCAGGACGAGGCCAACGACGATGAGGACGCGGCCAACCTGCCGCTGATGGCGGAGGGCGAGATCCTGAAGCTGCTGGGCTTCAAGCCCGAACAGCACTTCACGCAGCCGCCGCCGCGCTTTACCCAGGCGACGCTGATCAAGGAGCTCGAAGACAAGGGCATCGGGCGGCCGTCGACCTACGCGGCGATCATGGCGAGTATTCTGAACCGCGAGTACGTCGAGGAGGACGAGAGCAAGCGGCTGCGGCCGACCTCGCTCGGCCGCGTGGTCTGCGACCTGCTGGTCAAGGCCTTTCCCGATATTCTCGAGGCCGGCTTCACCGCGCAGATGGAAGAGGAACTCGACGGCGTCGAAGAGGGGCGCGAGAACTGGGTCAATACGCTCAAGCGCTTTTACGTGCCGTTCGAGAAGCGCCTCGGCGAGGCCAAAGAGAAAATGCCCGAGGTCAAGCGCAACGGCTTGCCGACCGAGCTGAAGTGCGACCTCGACGGCGGCACGATGGTTATCAAGTGGGGCCGCAACGGCGAGTTCCTGGCCTGCTCGAACTATCCCAAGTGCACTAACACCAAGGAGTTCATGCGCGACGAGCAGGGCAAGATCCAGTTGCGCGAGGCCGCCACGCCCCTGCCGACCGACGAAGTGTGCGAGAAATGCGGCAAGCCGATGGTTCGCCGGCGGTCGCGCTTCGGTGAGTTCCTGGGCTGCTCGGGCTACCCGGATTGCGACGGCATCAAGCGAATGCGCGCCGAGCCGGTCAAGACCGGGGCCGCCTGTCCCGAATGCAAGGACGGCGAGATACTCGAGCGGCGCAGCCGCCGGGGCAAGATTTTCTTCGGCTGCGGCAGCTATCCCAAATGCAAGTTCGCGAGCTGGGACCGGGTCGTGCCGCGTCCGTGCCCCGATTGCGGATCGGCCTACCTGGTCGAAAAGACCACCAAGCGCGACGGCACGCTCTGGCGCTGCCCGAGCAAGGAATGCGGCCATCAGGAGGCGCCGGGCGAACCGATCGCGCCGCTCCACGCGCCCGAGGCCACCCCGCCGCCGATCGCGTAGCGTCAAACGCGACCAGGCTGGCTTCGCGATCGGCCGTGCCGCCATGCGCGCGATCGTGGGCGGATCGCGCCGTAAGTCGGGCCCGATTTGGTTAATTCGGCCATTTTTGGCGCCTCCGCGACATCTTTGTACGCGCCTCGCGCCCTGCGATGGTTCAAGTTTGAATTAGTCCTCACGGCGCGCCACGCGGCCGTATGGTGCGCGCCGGCAAAAGCGCCGCAAACCGAGCAGGGCTCCGCGCCAGATGAGCCGGCCGCGCCGTCGGCGGCAGCCGCCGCGATCGCCCAGTATCGATCGCGCGTGCCGGTCTACGATTTCGAGATTGCCCTGGCCGAGCCGATGCGCCGCCGGGCGCTCGCGACCGAGGCCGGCGTGCCCAACCTCGAGGTCACCGGATGCCATTGCGGGATAGCGTTCAATACGGAAGTATTTCGCGCCATCGGCGAATTTCTCGCCCCGCCCCTCACCGCCTGAAGATCGGGCGCCGGTTCAACAACGATTCCGCGGCGCGCGCCCAGCCGACTGACATTATCAATCGAACATCAGCACCGTGCGCGTAACCTCACCCGACTCCATCGCGCGGAACGCCTCGTTGACGTCCTCGAGCCGACCGCGCCGGCTGATCATATCGTCGAGATTGAGGCGGCCCTGGCGGTAGAGATCGAGGTAGCGCGGCATATCGATCGGGAAGCGATTCGAGCCCATGTAGCATCCCTGGACGCGCTTTTCGACGAACAGGTGGCCCGATTTGAATTCAACCTTCGTATCGGGCGGGATGGCGCCGACCAGCGTGGCGAGGCCGCGCGGCGCGAGGCAGTAGACGCACTGTTCGAGCACCTGGACGTTGCCGATCGCGTCGAATGAGTATTCGACGCCGCCGTTGCTGAGGCGCTTGATCTCGCGCACCGCGTCGGTGGTCGAGCCGTTGATCGCTTCGGTTGCGCCAAAGTGCCGTGCGGCGGCGAGCTTGCTGTCGCGAATATCGACCGCGATTATTTGCCGCGCACCGGCGATCCGCGCGCCCTGAATCACCGAGATGCCGACGCCGCCGGCGCCGAACACCGCGACCGACGAGCCTGGCGCCACCCGTGCGGTATTGAGCGCCGCACCGACGCCGGTGGTCACGGCGCAGCCGAGGAGCGCCGCCCGGTCGAGCGGAATATCGTCGGCGATCTTCAGCAACGCGCGCTCGTGCAGCAGCATCTTTTCGGCAAACGCGCCGAGATCGGCAAACTGATTTAGCCGCGCGCCGCCCTGCGCGAGACGGGGCGCTTCGCCGCGAGCGCGTTGGCAATCGGCACGCCCGACGCATAGATGCGGCCGGCCGAGCAGACATTGCTGGCACGTGCCGCAGTAGATCGAGGTGCAGGCAATCACGTGGTCGCCCGGCTTGACGGAGCTTACCGCGTCGCCCACCGCCTCGACGATGCCGGCCGGTTCATGGCCGAGCACCGCCGGCATTTTAGTGGGAATCGACCCATGCATCGCATGCAGATCGCTATGGCAGACGCCCGCCGCGACCGTGCGGATGAGCACTTCATGCGCGCCGGGCTGGTCGATCTGGATCTCTTCAATCGTCAACGGACGGCCGATTTCGCGGCAGATTGCTGCTTTCATTATGCACCTCGATTCGCTGATCTTGTCCGGCGCTGCGCGCGCGCTGGTACGCAGCGTGCGGGCCTGCATCGGCTACTGGCCGGCGCGCCCGGGCCAACTATGCCAGATTTCCCCCTTTCCGATCACGCACTCGGCGGATTCCCGCGAAGGCCCGGCTTAACCTGGAAGTCGCTGAGGTCGTAAGGGATTAATTGCCGGAAGCGATTTGTGCTTCGACTTCGGCGAGGCGGCGAGCGAGAAAGCGGCGCTCGGGCTCGCCGGCGGCCAATGCGAGCGCGCGGCGGTAGTCGGCAGCCGCCGCGTCCCAGCGACCCAGGCGCCGCAGCAGATCGGCGCGCGCCGACCATAGCAGATGATATTCGCGCAGTTCGCCGCGCGCCTCGAGCGCGTCGATGATGCGCAGGCCGGCGTCGGCCCCGTCGGCCATCGCGACCGCGACGGCGAGATTCAGCTCGACCACCGGCGACGGCGCAAGGCGCATCAGCCACGCGTAGAGCGCCGCGATCTCGCGCCAATTGGTCTCGGCCGGAGCGGCTGAGCGCGCATGGACGGCGGCGATCGCGGCCTGCGCGGCGTAGGGTCCGGCGGCCGCATCGCGAAGTGCGTCGGCGGCCAGAACGAGTCCTTCGCCAAGCTGATCGCGGTTCCAGCGCGCGCGATCCTGATCCTCGAGCAGCACGATCTCGCCGTCGGCGCCGATCCGCGTTTCGCGCCGCGCGTCATGCAGGAGCATCAGGGCGAGCAGGCCGCGCAACTCGGGATTGGCGGGGATCAGTTCGATCAGGAGACGACCCATCCGGATCGCCTCGGCGCAGAGGTCGGCGCGTACCAGGCTCTCGCCGAAGCTCGCCGCGTAGCCCTCATTGAAGACCAGGTAGACCACGGCCATCACGGCTTCGAGCCGCTCGGGCAGAAGGTCGTCGGCGGGGACGGCATAGGGGATACGCGCGGCGCGGATTTTGCGTTTGGCACGGACCAGCCGCTGGGCCATCGTGGCCGCCGGCACGATAAAGGCCCGCGCGATCTCCTCGGTGGTGAGGCCGCACAGGGTGCGCAGCGCGAGCGCGACCTGGACTTCGGGCGCCAGCGCGGGATGGCAGCAGGTGAAGATCAGGCGCAGGCGTTCGTCGGGCAGCGAATTGTCGTCGGCCGTGATGGCGCCGAAGGCGCCAGCCGGCGGTTGATCGGACGCGTCGCGGGACGCGACAGCGGACGCGGTCTCGGCGTCGGCCTGGGCGAGCAATTCGCGCAACTTGTCGTCGAGGCGGCCGCGCCGCCGGATACGATCGATCGCCTTATGGCGCGCGGTGCCGACGATCCATGCACGCGGATTATCCGGCGCGCCGGTGGCCGCCCATTGCTCGAGCGCGGCGGCAAAAGCCTCCTGCACGGCGTCTTCGGCGAGATCGAAGTCACCGACCAGATGGATCAGTGCGGCCAGGATTCGCGCGTAGTCGGCGCGGTATAAACGCTCTATGGCGGCCGCAATCATGGAGAAAACGCCCGGTGAGAGATTATCCCACCGGGCGCGATTCGGGCTATCGGGTCAGGAATTCATCGCCATGATCGGACGCACTTCGATCGAACCGGTGCGGGCGCCCGGGATGCGCGCGGCGATCGCGACCGCTTCGTCGAGGTTCTCAGCGGCGACGATGTAGTAGCCGCCGAGCTGCTCCTTGGTTTCGGCGAACGGGCCGTCGACCGTGGCGGTCTTGCCGTTGCGCACGCGGACGGTGGTGGCGGTGCTGGTCGGCTGCAGCGGGTCGCCGGCCTTGAACTTGCCCGCCTTCACGATGTCCTGGGTGAAGGCGCCGTATTCCTGGAACAGCTTGCCGCGGTCTTCGCCGGTGAGGGTCTGGCTCTCGTTGTTGTAAATCAAAAGTATGTACTGCATCGTCGTCTCCTGGTCCTTTTGGATTGCGCCGCATCGGGGGCGTTTCATCAGCTAGTCGAACGGGCCGGGGCCGGATCGACAGCGCGGCGCACCGATCGACGAAATATTTCCGCGGCGGGTCCGGCAGATGCGGCCGGTCCGACAGGTCCGGCAGATGCGCCGGGTGCGGTTTACAGGGCCGGGCAAACCGGTCACGATCCTGGCGGGCAGTCGCAACGGCGTATCCGGTCTGATGCAAGCATGAGCGAACGCGTAGTCAACGTAATTGGCGCCGGGCTGGCCGGCAGCGAAGCCGCCTGGCAGCTCGCGCGGCGCGGCGTGCGCGTGCGCCTGCATGAGATGCGTCCGGTGCGCATGACTGAGGCGCATCAGACGGCGCTGTTCGGCGAGCTGGTGTGCTCGAATTCGCTGCGCAACGATTCGCTCGAGACGGCGGTTGGCGTGCTCAAGGCAGAGATGCGCCGGCTGAGCTCGATCGTAATCGCGGCGGCCGATGGGACGCGAGTGCCGGCGGGATCGGCGCTGGCCGTCGACCGCGAGGATTTCTCGCGCACGATCACCACCACGCTCGAAAGCCATCCGCTGGTCGAGGTGATCCGCGCCGAGGCGACCGCGATACCCGACGGGCCGACGATTATCGCGAGCGGTCCGCTGACCAGCCCGGCGCTGGGCGACGAGATCAACCGCCTCGTGGGCTCGCGCCATCTGTATTTCTACGATGCGATCGCGCCGATCGTCGCGGCCTCGTCGATCGACATGAGCATCGCCTTCAAGGCGTCGCGCTGGGGCAAGGGCGGCGACGACTATATCAACTGCCCGCTCGACGAGCGCCGCTATCACGAATTCGTCGCGGCGGTGATGGGGGCCGACAAGGTCGCGGCGCATCCGTTCGAGAAGCCGGTCTACTTCGAGGGCTGCATGCCGATCGAGGAGATTGCGCGGCGCGGCGTGATGACGCTGGCGTTCGGGCCGATGCGTCCGGTGGGGCTGGCCGACGCGCGCGGCGGGGCGCGGCCATACGCGGTGGTGCAGTTGCGCCAGGACGATCGCGAAGCGCAGCTCTACAATATGGTCGGCTTTCAGACCAAAATGACATATCCGGAGCAGCGCCGCGTGCTGCGCATGATTCCCGGCCTGGAGCGCGCCGAGTTCGTGCGGCTGGGCTCGTTGCATCGCAACACCTTTATCGATTCGCCGCGCCTGCTCGAGCCGACCCTGCGGCTGCGCGGGCGCGCGGAGCTTTTCCTGGCCGGGCAGATGGTCGGCGTCGAGGGTTACGTTGAATCGGCGGCGGCCGGGATGCTCGCGGCGATCAACGCCGAGCGGCTGGGCCGCGGGGCCGAGATGGTCGTGCCGCCGCGCGAGAGCGCAATCGGATCGCTAATCGCGTACATCACCGACGCCGCGCGCAACGACTTTCAACCGATGAACGCCAACTACGGCCTGATGCCCGAGCTGGCGAGCCGGGCGCGCGGCCGCGAGAAAAAAATCGAACTTGGCGCGCGCGCGCTCGGCGCCTTCGACGCGTGGATCGCGCGCCATGCGCTCGCGATTCCGGCCGCCGTCGCGGATGCGGCCGGCGATGACGCGCGCGCCTGACGATTAGTCACTGGAGAATCTGTGAAACTTGCCGCACTGGACGTTGGCAGCAATACCGTACTGATGCTGGTCGCCGAGACCGCGCCCGATGGCGGCGTGCGCAAGCTCGCCGAGTTGGCGCGAATCACGCGCCTGGGCCGCGGCGTCGACGCGAGCGGCAAGCTCGACGCCGGCGCGGCGGCGCTAACGCTCGCGGCGATCGTCGATTTCGCCGGGCAGGCGCGCGCGCTCGGCGCGGAGAAGATACTTGGCGTCGCGACCGCGGCGCTGCGCGACGCGCACGATGGTGACGACTTTATCGCCCAGGTCAAGGCGAGCGCCGGCGTCGATCTGGAGATCATTTCGGGCGCGGCCGAGGCCGAGCTGTCATGGCTGGCGGTGGCGCACGGACTCACGCTGGACCCGGCCGATAAGGTTCTGATTGTCGATATCGGCGGCGGATCGACGGAGCTGATCCGCTCGGAGCCCGGCCGCAAGCTCGACCTGGTGAGCCTGCAACTCGGATCCGTGCGGCTGACCGAGCGGCTGGTGCATAACGACCCGCCCAGCGCCCGCGAAGCGGCGGGGCTGCGGCTGGCGGTCGATGAGGCGCTGCAAGAGCTCGGCTGGGATTTTCTGCCCGACGTGATGGTCGGGATCGCGGGCACGGTCACGACCGTGTGCGCCGTCGCACTAGGGCTCAAGAGCTATGACGCGGCGGTCGTGCATGGGCATCATTTGTCGCGTAGCGAGGTGCTGCATGCGATCGGGACGTTCGGCTCCGTGCCCCTGGCCGAACGGAAAAAGCTGCCCGGCCTGCAGGAGGGTCGCGCGGACGTGATTTTCGCGGGTGCCGCAATCCTCGAGCGGACGATGGGCCATTTCAAGCTCGACGAAGTGATTGTGAGCGATCAGGGCGTGCGCTGGGGCGCGATCTGGCGCGAGTTGGGAAACGCCGCGCCGCGCTGATCTTTCGCGCGCCTGGAGCGCGGGAGATCGCGCCCGTTATTCGGTTTGCGTCCGCGCCGTCGGCACGGAGCGCAAATTTCCGGTGGAGGCGAGGCCGATGACCAAGGCTGAATTAATCGAGGTGGTCGCCCGCTCGACGCGGCAGCCGAAGAAGGCGGTGGCAAACACGATCGAAGCCGCCTTCGATCAGATCACGCGCGCGATTCGCAAGGACAAGCGCTTCTGGATGCCGGGGTTCGGCACCTTCACGGTGCGGCGCCGGCGGGCGCGCGCCGGGTTCAATCCGCGAACCAACAGCGCGATGACGATTCCGGCCTCGCGCACGGTGGGCTTTCGCCCGGCGCCACCGCTGCGCAAGGGCATCTGAACGATCGGCGCGCCGCACCCGCCATTGACCCGCCCGAATGACCTCACTTAGTGTCTTGCTCCATGCGTAGTAACGTTCGTGATCTGAAGTGCGCGGCGGCCGCGTGCGGTCTTATCGTCGCGCTTGCGGTAGTTGGCGCGCGTATCGCGCATGCGGCGCCGCCCACGGTGGCCGTGCTCGACGGCCTGACGGGCTTTCGCGGTCAACAATTTGGCGCGCCGCCGGCGGCGGGCATGGTGCTGGCGGAGACCGACGGCAGTCTGAAATTCTACCATCGCCCGACCGACCGCCTTAAGTTGGCCAAAGCCACGCTGACGGAAATAATTTACGGCTACTACAAGGATCAATTCTTCGTCGCGATCCTGAAGACCAAGGGCAAGGTCAACGCGCACGCGTTGCTCGACGTCTTCAACGATGTCTACGGCACGCCGACCCAGCCCAATGCGGCGCTGCCGCGCTACGCATGGTCGGGCAAGGTCAACTCGGCGAGCTTTGTCGCGGACCCCGCCTACGTAAACGCCAAAGCCGCCATCGTCAACAACGCGATCGACGCGCAGCACGACGCCGACGTCGCCGGCCAGCCCTAGAGGCCTTGGCCGCGCATTCCGCAGAACTCATTGGCGACGATCGTGACGGCGGGGCGATCGGCCGCACGCATAAGTTTGCGATCACGATCCTGGCCTGCGCGCTCGCGGCCGGCGGCGTGCTGCGCTTTGCCGACTTGGGCGCGCGCGAGATGTCGGCCGACGAAGGCGCCTCGTGGGCGGCGGCCTCCGCGCCGACCTTGCGCGGGGTGCTGCGTGCGCAGATTCATCTGAATCCCGGCAAAGCCGGTCTGCACGACGTGATGCTCCATGCGTGGATCGGCGCGTGGGGCGACAGCCTGGGGGCGATGCGGGCGCTCTCGGCGCTCGCCGGTACGATCGCGATCGCGCTGGTGTTCGCGCTGGCCCGCGAGCTGCTCGCGATCGGCGGGGATGCGCCGGGCGCCGCGAAGGCCGCGGCTGGGGCCGGAGCCGGCGCGGAATTTTCCGCCGGCGAACGCGACGGCGCCGCCGCCTGCGCCGCGATGCTCTTTGCGGTCAGTCTCGTGACCATCAAGTATTCCCGCGAAGTGCGCATGTACCCGATCGAGATTGCGGCGGTACTTGCGCAGGTGCTGTGCCTGCTGCGCGCGGTACATCGCGGCGGCGCGCGCAATTTCGCCGGCGTCGTGCTGTTCACCGCGATGGCTCTGGCGGCTCATCTGACAGCGGCACTGGTGATGGCGGGCGAGGGGTTGTGGCTCGTCTGGCGCGCCATGGGCGATCGCGCGAACCTCGTGGTCGCCGGCAGTGCGGCGGGCCGGGCGTGCGAACTGATCGGTGCGCTCGCGCTGGGTGCGGCGGTCCTGGCGCCGCTCGCACCGGCCGTGATTGGTTCGGCCGCGCATGCGGCGACCAGCGGCGCGATCGGCTGGATTGAGCGGCCGGCGCCGTGGGCGCCAATCGCGATGTTCAACAAGGCGTCGGGGAGCTTCGCGTTTCCGGTAATCGCGATGCTCGCCGCATGGGGCGCCATACGCGGATGGCATCGCGCGCGCGCGGGTACGCTCTTCGCCCTGGCGTGGATGTGGACGCCGCCGCTGATGCTGCTCGGGCTCTCGTACCTCGTGCGCCCGGTCTTCGTCGAGCGCTACGCGGTGACCGCGTTCGCGCCTTTTTTTATATTGACCGCGATCGGCATCGTCGAGTTGCCGCGCGCCGCGCTGCGCATCCCCGCACTGATCCTGGTGATAGCGCTTGCACTCGGCCACACGGGTGCCTGGGCGCGCAAGCCGCATGACGCGCAATGGGGTGAAGGGGCGAGCGCCGCGCAGGCCGCGGTGATTGGCGGCGGCACGATCGCGGTTGCTCCGGGCTACGCGGCCAACGTCGTGCGCTACTACCTGCGCGGCACGCCCGCGATGCGGACCGTGAATCCGGATACGTCCGCGGCATCCGCCTCGGCCAGCGTCGCGATTATCGGCGAACAGGGCGTTGCGCCGGCGCTGCGCGACACGCTCGCGCGCGAATATCCGCGTCCGCTGGCGAACCTGCGCGGGGTCGTGGTACGTGGACGGTAGAGCTGGGGCTGGCGGGATGGCGCGTGTGCGAATCGTCAAGCCGATCGGCGCGCGGATCAGCCCCCGCAGTGGCCGCGCAGCGTATCGATAGACGACGCCTTCAGAAGGGCAAAAAGGACCAACATGAGCGCATCATCGGGCAACCCGCAACAGCTTAAGGACGCGCAGCGGCTGGACTGGGACGCCGCCGCCGCCGGATGGAAAAAATGGTGGCCGGTGTTCGAGCGATCGGCGCAGCACGTCAGCGATCGGCTGGTCGATCTGGCGGGCGTCCGACCGGGTGCGCGCGTGCTCGATATCGCCACCGGCAACGGTGAGCCGGCGATCACCGCGGCGCGCCGGGTCGGCCCGTCGGGGCGGGTGATCGCGACCGATCAGTCGGCCGGGATGCTCGCGATCGCGCGCGAACGCGCCGCCCAGCTTGGCGTTGCCAATGTCGAGTTTCGCGAGAGCGACGGCGAGAACCTGGCGATCGACGATCGCGACTTCGACGCGATTCTCTGCCGCTGGGGTCTCATGTTCATGCCCGACGTGGCGGGTGCGCTCGCTCGGCTGGGCAATCGCGTGCGCCCCGGCGGGCGGCTCGCGACCGCGGTGTGGGCGACCGGCGACAAGGTGCCGATGATCACGCTGGGCGCCGAGGCCGCGCGCAAGATCGTCGGGCTGCCGCCGCCCCCAGCGGACGCGCTCGGACCGCTGCGGCTGGCCGACGAATCGATCGTGCGCGATGCGCTGATCGCGGCCGGCTTCAAGGACGTGACGGTCGAACGGCTGCAGGTGGTGTTCGAGCTGGACTCGGCCGACGCCTTCACGCAATTCCGCGTCGATGTGTCGGCGCAATTCCGCATGCTGCTCGAGCGCCAGACCGACGAGGTGCGCGCGCGGATCGTCGCGGCAGTCACCGACGCCGCACGCGGCGCAGCCGATGGCGCCGGCCGCGTCCGTACAGTCAACGAAACGATCTGTTTTGCCGCGTCGCGTTGAGCGATCGGGCCGGCGCGCCGTGATGGCGCGTGCGGTTGATCGCTTGCGCTAACACGGCTGCGGCGCGCCGCGTCGAGCCCTGGCGGGCGTATCGTGCGCGGCGGTCGCGCGGGCGCGCCAAATATGCTGCCATTGGTGCGGCGTGTTGGTATTGTTTTCGCGATCAGTGGGGAGGTGTGCGCGGGGGCCTGACGATCGCCGGAAGCCGTCCGTGTCGAAAGCAACTTGAATAGTTCCGCCGACGATCGCGCCGCGGCACTTGCACGCGCCGCCCCGGTGCCCGCGCCCGGCCCCGCCGCATCGGCGATCGCACCCGCACCGGTCACGCTGTTTCATTACGCACCGCTGCTGCTCACTCTGCTGGCGGTGATCGCCGATGCGGGCCAGCGCAGCGACCCCGACTTGTGGGGCCACGTACGCTTCGGCCAGATGGCGCTCGCGGCCGGCCACATCGTGCTGCGCGATACGTACTCATATAGCGCGGCGGGCCATCTGTCGCTCAATCACGAATGGCTCACCGACGAAGTCATGGCGAGCGCCTATAACGCGTTCGGCGTTTTCGGCCTTAAGCTGTGGAAATTCGCCTGCGTCGCGGCAACCATCGGCTTCATGGCTCTAGGGATTGCAGAGACCGGCGCCGCCGCTTCGATTCAACTCAACGTGATGGCGGTGGCGTCAGTCGCGCTGATGCCGCAGATGCAGTTTCGCCCGCAACTCTTCACCTTCATGTGCCTGGCGGCGCTGCTCGCGATCCTCGCGCGAGATAACTTTCGCGGCGCGGCGCCAATCTGGCTGGCGATCCCGCTGATGGCGCTGTGGGCGAATCTGCACGGCGGCTTCATCATGGGCGGCGTCGCGCTCGGCGCCTATACCGGCGTGGTCGCGATGGAGGATTTCCGCGCGGGGGCGGGGTTCGGCCGGGCGCTGCGGCTGGCGGCGCTGACCGCCGGAGCCACCCTGGCGACGTTGCTCACGCCTTACGGATTCGGCATGTGGTCGGCGATCCTGCACGCGCTGCGCAACCCGGTCACGCGGATTGCGGTGACTGACTGGCAGCCGTTGACCTTTGCGATGGCGCATCAGTGGCATACCGGACACGTTGGCGTAATTTACTACCTGTGTGTTATCGGACTGGCCGCGGCGCTCGCGATCGGGTTCGCCGGAGAGCCGCGCGGCGGCGACCTGCCGCTGGTCGCGATCGCGGCGATCATGAGTGCGGCGGCCTTTGTCGCGATGCGCAACATGCCGCTGGCGGTGATCGCCTGCGTGACGCCGCTCGCACGCCATCTCGAGTTGAGCGGGCGGCGCCGCCGCACCGCCGCGCCGCCCGATCGCTCGGCCGTCAATCCGTGGATCGCTGGGGTTACCGTGATCGGCCTGGCCGCCTATACCGGCCTTTTCTCCGGCGGCATCGAGCGCGAAATGGCCTATCCGGACGGCGCGGTGGACTTCATGGCGAAGCATGATTTGCACGGCAACATTCTCAATGACTTTGGCTGGGGCGACTATCTGATTTGGCATACCGCGCCGGGCTCGAAAGTCTTCATCGACGGCCGCTACGACACGGTCTATCCGTATGCCGTGATCGATCAGTACATCGAGTTCCGCTTCGCGCTGCCCGGCGCCGAGGCGATGCTCAAAGCGTATCCGCATGACTATGTGCTGATTGAGCCGGACTCGCCCGCGTTCGCGCTGATGCGGCGCCAAGCCGATTGGATCATGATCTATCGCGACAGCGGATCGGCGCTCTTTGCGCGCTCCGGCTCGCCGGCCGCCGCGATTGCGCCGATGGCGGCACCGGCGGCCAGCGCGCACGTTGGGTACTTTCCATGATGACGGATGCGCCGCATGACACGCCGGGCGTCGCGTCCGGTGCATCGCAACCTTCCGCCGCCGGGGCATCGTGCGCCAATGCGGGCGCGATCGCACGGCCGTCGCTCCTGCGCTATGCGCCGGCGTTGATCCTGCTCGTGATCACGGTGGCCGACGCCGGCCGCTACGCCGACACCGACCTCTGGGGCCATATCTATTTCGGCAATGCGGCGATGCACGCGAGCCATTTCATCGATCACGATCCGTATAACTATTCCGTGCCCGGCCATTACTGGATGGCGCACGAATGGCTCAGCGAGGCGATCATGGCGCGGGTCTACGACGCGGGCGGCGTCATTGGACTCAAGCTCTGGCGCTATTCGGTGACGGCGGTCGCGATCCTCGCGCTGTCGTTCGCGGTCGCCGAATCGGGTGCGGCGGTGCCGATTCAATTCGTGGTTCTGATCGCCTCCGCCTTCGCACTGATCCCCGTGATGCAGTTCCGGCCGCAAATTTTCAGCTACGCGCTGTTAGCGATCCTGATCGCGATGCTGGCGCGCGATAACTATCGCGGGCGCGCGCCGCTATGGGCCGCCATCCCGATGCTGGCGCTGTGGAGTAATCTGCACGGCGGATTTTTCATCGGGCTGGTCACGCTCGGAATTTACGCCGCCACCAATGCGGCCGTCGACCTGGCGGGCGGACGCGGGCTGGGCCGCGGACTCCGGCTCGGCGCGATCGCCGCGGCCAGCGCGATCGCCACACTGGTCAATCCGCGCGCGTTCGGGACCTGGCAAGCGGTGATCGATTCGCTGCGCAATCCGATGACCCGCAGCGTGGTCGCCGACTGGCGTCCGTTGATGGCGGTGGTCGCCGGCGCCCACGGCCTTCATTCGGGAATCATCTTTCTGGTAACGGTGCTGGTGCTAATCGCGGCGTTCGCGCTCAGCGTGATGTTGGCGCCGCGCGGCGGCGACCTTGCGCTGGTCGCAATCGGCGCGGTGATGAGCGTGGCGGCGTTCACCGCGGTGCGCAACATTCCGCTCGCCGTGATCGCCACGGCCACGCCGCTCGCGCACCATCTGAGCCTCGCGATCGGCCGGTGGCGGGGCGGTCGCGAAACCACCGCCGCACAGGCACAAGCCGCGACGGACGCGCGCATGACCGGTCTGGGTCAAAGCGTGATCGTTTTGACGGTGGTCATCCTGCTGCTCGGCAAGGGCGGACTGTTTGCCTCGACGCTGCCCGCGGCGACTGACTATCCGGTGGGTGCGGTCGACTTCATGCGCGCGCATCAACTGCACGGCAACATCCTCAACGACTTCGAATGGGGCCAGTACCTGATCTGGCATCTTGCGCCCGAATCGAAGGTATTCATCGACGGCCGCTTCGACCTGGTCTATACACCGGCCGTGGTGCGCGACTACCTCGCATTCTTTTTCGGCAAGCCCAGCGGCGCGCGCATACTCGACGCGTATCCCAATGACTTCGTCCTGGTCCCACCGAAATCGGCGGCGTACCAGACGATGATCGCGCGCGCCGGCTGGAAGCTGATCTATCGCGACGCGAATGCCGCGCTGTTCGCGCCCGACAAGTCGGCGGCCGCCGCGATCGCCGGCATTCCGGTTATGGGCATAGCGCCCAAGAGCAATTTCCCATGAGCGATGGCGGTCCGCAGCATGCTTCCGACTCGGCCGGCGGCCGGCCGCCGCCGGCTGCAATAGCCACTCTTGTGCGGCGTTCGCTACTGAGATATTCGCCCGCAATCATCCTGGTGGTTATCGCGGTTGCCGACGCTGGGCGCTACGCCGATCCCGATTTGTGGGGCCATCTGCTCGCCGGCGGCGCGATCCTGCGCACCGGGCATATGATGACCCGCGATCCATATTCGTACACGGCGCTGAATCATCCGTGGTACGACCATGAGGGCCTGGCTGAATTGCTAATGGCCTGTGCATGGAGTGCCGGGGGTGTCGTCGGGCTTAAGCTGATGAAGTTCCTGTGCTCGGCCGCGACGATTATTTTGCTGGCGCTGGGTGAGGCCGAGACCGGCTCGCCAGAGACGCTCCAGTTCGCCATTCTGATCGCGACGGCGGTCGCTCTCGGTCCGCAACTTCAGTTTCGTCCGCAGCTCTTCACCTTCATATTTCTGGCGGCGACCCTGGCACTGCTCGCGCGCGAGAACTATCGGGGCCGCGCACCGCTATGGCTTCTAATTCCGCTCTTCGCGGTGTGGTCGTTATCTCACGGCGGGTTCGTAGTCGGCCTGGCGCTACTGATGCTCTATACGGCCATAACCGCGATCAGCGATTACCTGCAAGGACACTCACTTCGCCGCACACTACGACTTACAATTATTACTGCTTCGTCCGCGCTGGCGACGCTTATCATCCCAGGTGGAGTGCGTAATTGGCACGCGGTATATCTCACGCTGCGCAATCCGATGACGCACGGGCTGGTCCAGGAATGGCAGCCACTGATAACCGTGATGATGATGAATCATGCGTCGGGTCATTCCGCTCTTACGCTCTACGTCCTGATTCTCGGCCTGATGGCGGCATTCGCGATCGCGTTCCTACTGTCGCCGCGCGGCGGCGATCTCCCATTAGTCGCAATTGCCGCATTGATGATCGCTGGCGCGTTCTTTTCGGTTCGTAACATGGCGCTCGCCGTCATCGCAATCGCTGGGCCGTTGGCGCGCCACGTCGATCTGGTTCTCGCGCAATGGCGCGCAAGCCCAGTCCCGCGCGAGTCCGGAGCCTCCGCCGGCGATACGATCGCAGATGCCGCACTGCGGCGCCCGTCGCCGCGCTTATGGTGGATAAATCAATTCGTGCTAACGGTCGTCGCGATTCTCGTGCTGGCGATGACGGGGCTCTTTTCCCCGCGCCTGGGCGAAGCAATCGGATATCCAGCCGGCGCGCTCGCGTTCATGCGGTCGAACGGTCTGCACGGAAACATCCTCAGCGATTTCAACTGGGGCGAGTATGTCATCTATCACTCGGCGCCCGGCTCGAAGGTCTTCATCGATAGCCGTTACGATCTGGTCTATCCGCCGGCGGTCGTCCGCGACTACATCGACTTCTATCTTGGTACGCCGGGCGCCGATCGTGTGCTCGCCGCATGGCCGCATGATTTTGTCCTGATAACTCCGGATTCACCCGCCGGAAAAATCATGGCCGGGCGTGCGGATTGGAAGCTGATATATCGCGACCAATACTCATTACTATTTGCACGTGCGGGCTCGCCCGCCGCACTCGCCTCGGCAACGCCCGTAATCGCCAAGGCCCCGCCGAGCTATTTCCCCTGACCGCCGGCCGGCGTTTCCGGGCCTGCCGCATTAGTCGGCGCGCCCGCCATATTTGCGGATCCGCCAATGATTACCGCGTCGACCGATGCGGGCAGCGCCGGGGTGAAGGCTGCGAGGTTCGCGCGCAGGATCTGCGCCTGCTCCTCGCCAATGCCGTAGAACGAGACTGTATCCTGCACGACTTTGGCATCGGCGATGCGCCATTCGCCGGCCTTGATCCAGTTCGCCGGCCGCGCGGATGAATGCGGGCCGAACAGGTATTCGTCGTAAACGATTGCAATCTCAGTCCCACTTGTGGCTGTGATTTCAGCGATCATTGCATTGTCGAAGCGCCCGGCCTCGCGCTCGTCGGCGACCCGCTGCGTGGCGAGGCCGACGACGTCGAGCAACCGGATGTCCGACAGAAAGCAGACCGCGCCGATGTCATTGAGTGCGACGCCCTGGTCTTGATAGAAGCGGTCGACGAAACGCGCCATCTGGTATTGCTGCTCATATATATTGTGGCTGGCGCGCGGAATCAGCGCGTTCGCGGCGATCGCGCGCGGAATCAGCGCGATGGCGGCTATCGCCACCACTGCGATGCGCAGCGTTCGGCGCCGCGGCGTGGCGGCAACTCCCGCAACGAACTCGCGCATCCATGGTTCGCGCCAGCATGACGCGAGCAGAAAAATCCCCGTCGCCACCAGGTACGCGTCGTAGCGGAAAAAGGCGACTCCCCCGGTCAGCGCGAAGGACGCTTGAGCCGCCGCGACGGCGAGAAAAATCGCCATCGCGAGCAGATCGCGATCCCACAGCGGCCGGCCCGCTTTGAGTATCAGGTGGATGCATCCGATCGCCAGAATCGCCAGCAGCACGAGCCACGGAGCGCTGGCCAGATTCCAGCATAGATGGGCGAGAAAGCGGACTACGGCCGCGAACGAGCCGGAGCCCGGCAGATTCGCCTTGAGCATGATCGAATTAGGGAAAAATCCCGAGCCTTTCGAGATGGACCATAGCCCCAGCGCGATCACCGGTAGCGCGCCGGCAATGGCTATCGCCGCGGCGGTGATGATTCTCCGCCGCAATATAAACAGCCCCACCACCGGCGCCAGCAGAAACATCCCCTCGTAGCGCACCGTCGTGACCAGGGGCGCCAGCGCAATCAGCGCCGCGCGATGCGAATCGGTGGGCGCGGCGAGATCCGCGGCGGCAAAATCGATGAACACGATCGTGAGCAGGGCCTGCAGGATGTGCTCTTCGCCGGTGAATGCGAGTGCCGGCAGCGAGGTCGCGAAAATCACCAGCATCAGCGCCACCAGGAGTTCCGCGGGGTCGAGTCCGCGCCGGCGCAAAAGCAGATAGACGACGAGGCACGTGGCGCTCGCACACACGAAATCCAGCACCAGCGGCGTCATGCTGCCGACGCCGAAAATCGCATAGGCCAGAATAATCAGCCAGGTCCACAAGGGCGTCGAAGTGCACCACGAAAACATGAACGGCGTGACGCCCCAGACGCCATGGCCGACGAAATTTTTCGCCACCGCCATCGTGATGTACGGATCGTCGATCGCGTAGACGAAGCGTCCGCCGTCGCGAACGATACAGATGCGCAGAAATCCGGCCAGGGCGCCCCACAGGATCGCAATTGCGGCGAATAATGACCAGTGCGCGCGAATCTTGCTCCCTACCTTCACGCCTCTCCCCACCCGCGATCGGAGGGAAATTCTCTCCGATCGCCCACATTGTGGCAATCGTCGGAGCGCGGCACCGCAATCAGCCGTCGGCATACTGGCGGCAAAAGGAGTCGAAATGGCATACTCTGCGCTTGGCGCGGAGAGGTGGCCGAGCCTGGTTTATGGCGCACGCCCGGAAAGCGTGTAGGCCCGAAAGGGTCTCGGGGGTTCAAATCCCCCCCTCTCCGCCACCGAGTCCCGATCTCTGGCGATATTCCTCCTGAATCACCGAAAAGCCCGCCGCAGTGGCTGGCACCGGCCAGATGGTCTGATCGGACGGGATATAGAGGGGTGGGTCCGGGAAATGGTGGAATTCTTCAATCCGGACGGCAACTTTCCGGCCTGACCGGGCTCAAAAAGACGATCTGATCAAACCATCTGGCCGCTCCAGCCTGGGGCGCAGCGTGAAGTACGAATGCGTGTACCACAAAGCCTATGACGGTGTGCGCGCGGGGCGCCCCGACCTTGGCCGCTACCTGGACTGGTTCAACGCAGACCGGGCGCATTCGAGTCTCCATGGCGCCACGCCCCAACAGGCCTATCTGGACTTGTCGCCGACCCTTGAGAAGGCCGCATTGCATGAAATCCCTGGTGCGCCCCGAGTTGCCCACCGCGGAGTCCACTTATCAATTGGGGAAAGCTGTTCAGACAACCGGAGCCACTTCTGTTTGGTCGTCGCCCTGGTGAACTGACCCGGGCATCGAGGGCATGCCTGCGGCGTATCGCGAATTCGCCGTTTGACAAATCGCCGGGTGGCGGAGCTACGGTCAAAGAAAGCGAAGATCGAGATTCTGGTTGAGCTAAACTGTTCGTCAGCTGTTCACGGAGATCACCCGCGATGGCCCGAATAATCGACGCCGACGGCCATATTGTTGAGCCGCGTATACTTTGGGAGGAGTACGTCGAACCCGAATTTCGCGATCGTGTGGTGCGGATTGAACGCAATCGCGAAGGGCTCGACGAGTTCTGGGTGGGCAACGAACGGCGGCGCGGGCCGGGTGGTTCGATTATCGCTTCGGTCATTCCCGGTGGCTACCTCGACCCCGAGCGCACTCGCACCGCGGCGTGGGAAGATATCCTTCCCGGCAGTTGGGATCCGCATGCGCGGATCAAGGTACTCGACCAGGAAGGCATCGACGTTTCGTTCCTCTATCCATCCTTCTATCTGATCTATGGTGACCTTGAAGAGCCGCGCGTCGCCGCCGCGGCCTGTCGCGCGTACAACAATTGGATGGCGGATTTCTGCCGGCCCTATGCGAAGCGATTGTACGGCGTGGCGCCGATGCCGATTCAGGATATCGACATGGCCGTGCGCGAGATGCGGCGGGTGGTCAATGAGCTCAACTTCAAGGCCGTCTTCATCCGTCCCAATCCGTACAACCATCGGCGGCTGTGCGATCCGGCCTACGATGTATTCTGGCGCGAGGCCCAGGAACTGGATATTCCCGTCGCGGTTCATTCGAGCTTCGGCACCAAGATGCCAGCGCTTGGTGCGGACCGCTACCTGCACGACACGTTTTCATTTCACATGGTTTGCCATCCCTTCGAGCAGCAGGCGGCCTGCATGGACGTGATATGCGGTGGTGTGCTCGAGAGGTTCCCGAAACTGAGAATCGGATTTCTCGAATCGGGCGTGGGATGGGCGGGCTACTGGCTTGATCGCATGGATGGACATTACGAAAAGATGGGATCGATGGCGCCCTGGCTGAAAAAGCGGCCATCGGAATATTTCGCGGAACAATGCTACCTGTCATTCGATCCCGACGAGCGAACGCTGGCCGCCATGTGCGAACTTGGCCTCGACCGCAATATCCTCTGGGGCTCCGACTTTCCGCATTTCGACTGCACCTATCCCGGTGTGGTGAAGCAGATCGAGGATGCGCTGAAGATACTGCCGGCAGCGGCACGCCATAATATCATGACCGCAAACCCAGCCCGGTTTTACCGGCTCGAGGATTAGCCGCCGCACCTCAAGGCCGCGTGGCGCGGCCTTTTTTGCCGCCCGGGTGCGGTAAACCAGGACAATCGCCGTGGCATACCGCTGCGCAAGGATCTGCGGCCCGTCCGGCAATTAGCTACATTACTCGTACGATGATTTCTTCCAGATCCCGCGCTGATGCATCAGCGCAATCTGCTTGTCGATTACTTCCCGGCGATATTCCTGATGCTTCATGGGCGCCCGATCGAGGTAGAGGTTTTTTGGATAAATCGGCTCGCGATACAGGATCTGGTAAAGTTCGGTGCGTAAATCCTTTATCCAATTATCCCACTGCGCGGTGTCGCGATGGTAGCGCATCGCCTCGATATCGATAACTCCGGCGACGTAGGTCGATACTCCGCCGTAATCCTGCCGGCCGACAATCCGGCCGCGATAGTCGATAATGAACGACCGCCCGCCAAAGGTGTCGATGGGAATATCGCTGGCGGCGTCGAGATAGTAAGTTCCCATGTTCGGCGCCACGACGTACATATTGTTGTCGAGCGCTCTTGCCCGGCTCTGAATCTCGAATAGCTCGTTGCCGGTCGCCGGATGCGGGTACGATCCGCGATATACCACCTCGGCGCCGTTGAGCGCCAGCGCCCGCGCATTTTCGGGATAAGATCCCTCATTCGCCATCATGATTCCAAGCCGGCCGATCGCCGTATCGACCACCGGCCAGAACGCGTCGAGCGTCATACCGTACTTTTCGACCCACCAATCGAAGATGTCGTGCGGACATACCGAATGCTCGACCGGAAACAGCGGCGAAACCTTATAGTGTCTGAGAATAACCTCGCCGTCCGGATCGATCACGAGCCCTACGTTGAAAAAGCGATCCCTCCAGTCCGGATGATGCGCCTTGGCCTGGGCGATAACGTAGCTATCGAATTGCCGTGCGATGACGCCCAGCGCGTCGGTTTCGGGACCGGGAATATCGATCGCGCATTCGCGCGCAAATGACACATGGTCGAGATCCAGCACCTCATCGTTGAATCCTTGCAGCGCCCCTTCCGGCAGGGCAATCAGGCGCACCGGCAAGTCCAGGCTCGATAGCCACGCCGCCGCTTTGACCATATGAGTAATGTGATTGAGATTCCTGGCTATATCTTCGCGCTTGCGAATTCCGCGAACGGTAGGAATCAGCCCAACGGCCGTGTATGGCCTGATCATGTCGTCTGTCCTTTCGGTTATCTCTGCAGTCGATCGATGAAGGCAATTATGTCGTCAGGATATTTTCGGCAGCTCCGCCAATGCCGATGCGATCGCGTCATCCGGGTAAGCCACATCCTCGAGTTGGCCCGCAAGGTACTTGTCGTACGCCGTCATGTCGAAATGACCGTGACCCGAGAGGGTAAAGAAAATCGTTTTCCGTTCGCCGGTTCGTCGGCATTCGATCGCTTCGTCGATCGCGACGCGCACCGCGTGATTGGTCTCGGGCGCCGGGATTATTCCCTCGGCCCGCGCGAAAGCGATTCCCGCCTCGAAGGTCGCGCGCTGCGGGACCGCGACCGCTTCGATCAGCCCTTCATGATAAAGCTGCGAGACCAACGGCGAATCGCCGTGGTACCTGAGTCCTCCGGCGTGAATCGAGGGAGGAACGAAATTGTGGCCGAGCGTGTACATCAGCATCAGCGGCGTCAGTCCGGCCGTATCGCCCGAATCGTAGGCGTAATGTCCGCGGGTCAATGTGGGACATGATGCGGGCTCAACCGCAACGAGACGAATACGTTTACCGGCCGCCTTATCCGCCAGGAATGGAAATGCGGTGCCGCCAAAATTGGAGCCGCCCCCGCAACATGCGATTAGCACATCCGGGTAGTCGCCCGCCTTCTCGAACTGCAACTTCGTCTCGAGCCCGATCACGCTTTGATGAAGCAGTACATGATTGAGCACCGAACCGAGCGAATAGTTAGTATCCTTGCGGGAGGCCGCCTCTTCGACCGCCTCGGAGATCGCAATACCAAGTGACCCCGGCGAATCTGGCGCCAGATCGATGATGTTTCTTCCCGCGCGCGTCGTATTGCTTGGACTCGCGATTACCCTGGCACCCCACGTTTCCATCATCGATCGCCGATACGGCTTCTGTTCGTAGCTGACGCGCACCATGTAGATATGCACCTCGACTCCGAACATCTGCCCCGCCATCGCGAGCGCGCAACCCCATTGGCCGGCGCCGGTTTCGGTAGTGAGCCGATGGATTCCCGCCACGTGATTGAAATAGGCCTGCGCGACGGCGGTATTGGGCTTATGCGATCCGGCGGGACTCGCCCCTTCGTACTTGTAGTAAATTCGCGCCGGTGTTCTGAGCGCCGCTTCCAGGCGCAGCGCGCGGTACAACGGCGTCGGACGCCATTGTCGATAGATCTCGCGCACCGGTTCCGGAATGGGAATCCATCGTTGGCGGGACACTTCCTGTTCGATAATCGCCGGCGGAAAGATCGCCGCGAGCGCTTCGGGACCAATGGGTTTTCCCTCCGGGCCGAGCGGCGGCGCCGGTGGATTAGTCATATCGGCGACTACGTTGTACCATTCGCGCGGGATTGCAGCTTCGTCAAGCGTGAATTTTACTTGTGACATAGAGTATCGCCAAGCAATCGTGCCATCGCGGGTGGGTTGCCGAAGTTATACGGATTCTGACGCGGGAAGCCATCGCTGAATGGCTTTGGTGATGGCAAATCCATCCACGTATCCGGAGCCGAAGCGCGCTTCATCATCCGCATCCCTCGCGATGGCGGTTAACGGGCGATTGAAAATACTTCCTCGCCGACCACCGAGATAGCTCTATATCGCGATGTGAAGGTCACTCACAACCAACGCCGCCTGATGAGCGGCACCTGGGCGGCGGGTCTAATCGGCTCATCGGGCACGATCGCGCCGGAGAGTTCCCGACGCACACCCGGAAGGCGTCGTGCTTCCGTGTGGCGACCCGACGAGTTTCGTGTTACGACCGTGCTACAGGAGGGAGCCATGGCATTCGCACGAGCCGCAATCGACTATGAGGCGCTCGTCGAGGACGATCGGGTCCACGGGCGCGTGTACACGGACCCGGCCATCTTCGAGGAGGAGATCGATAAAATCTTCTCGCGCGGTTGGGTCTATGTGGGCCATGCCAGCGAGATTCCCCGGCCGGGAGATTTCCGGGTTACCGATATCGGCCGGCAGTCGGTGATTATGGTGCGGGCTGACGACGGCCAGGTGCAGCTACTCATGAACCGCTGCGCCCATCGGGCCAACGCCGTGTGCCAGGTCGAGCGAGGCAACGCGAAGATGTTTCGTTGTGCCTATCACGGCTGGACCTACCGCAATAATGGCGACCTGGCGGGCATCACCTATCACGATCGCTACGACGCGCTGTTCCGTGAAGAGGATCACGGACTGCGCAAGGTGCCGCGCGTGGGCATCTACCGCGGCTTCGTCTTCGGCAGTCTGAACTCGATCGGGAGCACGTTGGACAATCATCTGGTTCCGCGGGTCAAGGAACAGATTGACCTGTTCGTCGACCTCTCGCCCGAAGGCGAGCTGGATGTTACCGCCGGAGTGCATAAATATGGCTACCGGGCCAACTGGAAGTTCCAGATCGAAAATAGCATGGATGGATACCATGGTAATTTCGTCCATCAGAGCTTTTTCGACAACGTCCGGCGCCGAACCAAGGTCAATGTCACTGATATAATGAATAGTCAGTCGCCGGCTGAGACCCGGGATTTGGGCAATGGCCACGTGATGCTCGATTTTCGTCCATACAATCAGGCCAATGGTTCCCGCATGGGGGCGTTGATGGCGACCAGTGGTTCCGGAAAGGTGTACCGCGACGCGCTGATCGCCCGGCACGGCCAGGCGCGCGCCGACGAGTTGCTGACCGCGCGTGGCACGCACCTGCTGGTGTTTCCCAACCTGATTCTCATTGGCGTGCAAATCCGCGTCGTTCGGCCGGTTAAGATCGACGAGACGGAGGTCTTTCTCTATCCCACCCTGTTGACCGGCGCTCCACATGACCTGAATGTGGCGCGGCTGCGTGGGCATGAGGCGTTCTACGGGCCGGCCGGCGGCGGCGCGACCGATGACCTCGAGATGTTTGAACGCAATCAGATTGGCCTCAGCGCCCAGGTCGATCCGTGGCTCGTCCTCGCGCGCGGCCGCCAGCAGGAATACCTGGAAGCCGATCGTACGATCGTTGGACAGATCACGGATGAGGTGACGCAGCGGGGCATCTGGCGCCAGTGGAAGAAAATAATGTTACAGCCGGCCGACGAAGGTCTGAGTAGTCCGGACGGAAGCGGCACTGGCTATTCGCTCCCGGCCGCGCGGTGAAGGTGTGACCACTGCGTCGCCGCGAGTAATCGGAACGTCGAGCGGAGAACCGCGATGCCAGTCGATCGTCACATAGTCGAGAACTTTCTCTACCGCGAAGCGCGCCTGATGGACCAGCATGCTTATGACGAATGGCTGGCATTGTGGACCGAAGACGCATTGTACTGGATACCGTGCAACGAGGACGATTTCGATCCTGAGCGCCACGTGTCGATTGTCTACGAGAACAAGGCGCGCCTTCAAGACCGAATCGCGCGGCTCAAGAGCGGTGCCGCGTATGCGCAGGATCCGAAATCGCGGCTCAGCCGGGTCGTTGCAAACATAGAAATCGAAGACGAAAACGGGGCTGAGCGGATCGTTCGCTCGGCCTTCAACGTAACCGCGCTGCGCCGTGGCCGAATGGATATTTTTGCCGGCCACGCAATTCACAAGCTGCGCCCTGAGGGCGATAGCTTCAGAATAGCCTATAAGAAAGTAATTCTGATCAATAACGATGTAGTTATTAACAATTTGACGTTTCTCATTTAGCGCAGTCCATGAATAGATCTCAATGAAGCTGCGGAAGCATACGAACGACCGCGTGGTGTCGCCTTATCCACTCAGGACTTGATGCCATGAATCAAGCGGGCGGAATAGGCTGGTCGCCGGCTTGCGACAGCTCCGCGTTCAGCCGGGCCAGCTCCGTGCGCTTCAACTGATCCCATTCGTGGATCGTGGCGGCCACCATCTTCGACAGCCGGGCGTACGACGCTAGGGTATCTGCGCCGGGATCGGCATCGGCGCCGTCGACCGCCCGCTCCAGCTTGTCCAGTGCCGCTGAGAGAGCCCGCAAGCTGTCAGTGCGGCGCGGTGGGGGGCCGGCCAACTCGCGCGGATCGGGCTGCAATTGAACCTCGGACAGAGCGGACATCCTGGCTGTGAGCGCCGCGATCTGTTTGCCGATGCGGTCGTTCGCATGTGCCGATCGCGACGCGAGCGCCTTGAGTATTCGGGTCGCTTCGCCGATTGCCGCGGATACCTGCGCCGACGCCTGCTCGACTTGCTGCGCCAGCAGGAATTCACGCTGCAAAGCCGCTTCGGGAAGCTTGACGCGAGGATCCGGCATGACCGTGATCGATTGACTATAGTTCTTGCCGCCCGCATTGAGCTCGATAGTATATTTGCCGGGCGGCGCCCATACCCCGTCAGTCAGAAAGCTGTTGCATACGGCAGCCGATGGTTTGGGGTAATGCAAATCCCAGACGAAGCGATGCATGCCCGGCGCGGCCGATAAAGTCATCGGCGGCGGTATCCATTGCGGCGCAAATTTAAGCTCAGCCGGATTGGGTGCCGTTACCTTATCCGCACTGCTAAAGCCGCAGAGCTTGTGATTTGGCTTATCGAAAATAGTCAGTGTTACCGGACCATTGACTATTGCCGGCACTACGTAGTCGATGATGGCGCCAGCGGGCGGGTTATCGGCGGTCGGCTCGTCTTTGGGCATCGGAGTGCCGGTGAACCGCAGCGTGCGTACGCGGATCGCGCCGGCGGGCGGGAACAGGATCGCGCCGGCGGCATGAGACGGATCGATCTGCCGCAGCGCCGTGATGTCGTCCATGATCCAGAAGCCTCGGCCATGCGTAGCGATTACCAGATCGTCGCCGTGCACGTCGATGTCGCGCACCGAGGTCGTCGGCAGGTTTTGCTGCAGCGGCTGCCAATGCGAGCCGTCGTCGAACGACACAAACACGCCCTTCTCAGTGCCGGCGTACAGCAGGCCTGGGCGTGCCGGATCATCGCGCACGACGTTGACGAAGCTATCCCTCGGGATGCCGGCATCGGCGCGCGTCCAATTCGTGCCACCGTCGCCGGTGCGGTAGATGTATGGGGTATCGTCGTCCAGACGATGGCGATCCACCGCCAGGTAAGCCGTATTGGCGTCGAAGGGCGACAGCTCGATGCCGGCGATCTTCGACCACGCCGTCAGCCCCCGTGGAGTGATCTGGCGCCAATGCATACCGCGGTCGTCGGTGCGCCAGACGAGCCCGTCGTCGGTTCCCACCCACAGCGTCCGCGCGCGCAAA
>Ga0307373_10002847_pt1 | contig 30864 bp, 24 predicted proteins | sample OX2MG_FD_202534 | JGI IMG/M metagenome (GOLD analysis project Ga0307373, IMG submission 202534) | Soil microbial communities from Risofladan, Vaasa, Finland - OX-2 | ecosystem: Environmental > Terrestrial > Soil > Coastal area > Acid sulfate soil | place: Finland: Risofladan, Vaasa | collected...
TCCGACAGCTTCCACCCCAGCCAGGCCGGCTACCGCGACTGGGCCCGCGCGCTGCTCACGGCCATCCCGTGGGCGGCCGGCTCCCCGGCGCGGAGCTGGGCCATGGGCGCGGTCAGCCCGGCCTGACTCAACGTTCAGCATCTGGTTTATTGAGGCTTGTGAACGCTTACGTCACATCGGTGACCAGCCGGGCGTACCGGCTGCCGATGCCCCGCCCGTGGGGCCCGGACGTCACCAGCCAGTACCTGATCGCCGCCACGGTCACCAGCAGCGACGGCGGCAGCGGGCAGGGTTTCAGCTGGGCCGTCCGGGCGGGGGCGCAGGCGGTCCAGGCGATGGTCGAGGCGGACTGCCGCCGGTTCGCCGAGGGCGGCCCGGTGGCGCCCGCGGCGGCCTGGGACCGGCTGTGGTGGCAGCTGCGGGAGGCGGGCGGTGGCATCACCACGCTGGCGATGGCGGCGATCGACACCGGCCTGTGGGATCTGCGGGCCAGGGCGGCCGGGCTGAGCCTGACCGACCTGATCGGCCGGCAGCGTGACCAGGTGCCGGTCTACGCCAGCGGTGTCAACCGGCACCTGACGCTGGCCGAGCTCACCGAGCAGGTGAGCCGCTGGGTCGCGGCCGGGCACACCCGGTTCAAGATCAAGGTCGGCCTGCCCAGCCTGGACGAGGATATCGAGCGGGTGGCCGCCGTCCGGCGGATCATCGGGCCCGGCCGGCTGCTCATGGTGGACGCGAACCAGCTGTGGGACCTGCCCACCGCCCGGCGGGCGGCCAGGGCGCTGTCGGCGTTCGACCTCTTCTGGCTGGAGGAGCCGCTGCCGGCCGAGGACATCCAGGCCTACGCGCAGCTGCGCGCCGCCATCGACATTCCCGTCGCGGCCGGCGAGAGCCTGTACACGCAAGCCCAGTTCCGCGACGTGCTGCTCGCCGGTGCCGTCGACTTCCTCCAGCCCAACATCTGCCGGGTCGGCGGCATCACCCCGTTCCTGCGGATCGCCCGGCTCGCCCGCCTGTTCGACGTCCCGGTCATGCCGCATCTGCTGCCCGACATCTCCGGGCAGCTCGCCATGTGCCTGCCGCTGCCAGGCATGGTCGAGGACATCGACGAGGGGTCATTCGCCGCGCTCGGCGCGCTCGCCCGGCCCAGCGGGGTGGTGGTCAGCGGCGACAGCCTGCGGGCGCAGACCCCGCCCGGGCACGGGCTGGTCTTCGCCACCGACGTGCTGGAAGAGGTCAGCCCGTGACCGGGACCGGCCGGCGGGCCGGCCCCGGGGAACTGGCCAGCCGCTCCGGATGCCAGGCTGCCCGGCGCCGGGCCAGGGGCACATCCAGGTCACTGCCATGAGTTCTTGGCCCGGGCACCACGAGGATTTGGCCAGCCGTCAGCTGGGTTCCACGTCGGTCACGCCAGGGTCAGCCGGGCCGTAGAGCCGCTCGATCTCGCCGGCGTAGCGCTCGGCGATCACCCGCCGCCGCCGCTTGAGCGTCGGGGTGAGCTCACCGGTCTCCGCCGTCCACTCGGCCGGCAGCAGGACGAACCGGCGGACCTGCTCGGCCCGGGACAGCTCCTGGTTGGCGGTGCGCACGCCGCGTTCGGCCTCGGCCCGCACCAGCGGATGCGCGGCCAGCTCGGCCCAGTGGTTACTGCTGTGCCGCGGTTACCACTGTGCCGCGCGGGTCGCCAGCGTCACAACCGGGGACGGTCATGAGCTTTTGGCCCGGGGCACCCTGGCCGCGGAGACTGTGCAGGCGGCCCGCCGGGCCCGTTACGAGACGATCAGGGGGACGGTCGTCCATCTGCTCGCCGGCCTGTCCACCGGCCGGCTCGACCTGACCAAGCCAGCGAACCACCAGCAGATCGCGGTGGCGGTGACACGGCTGCGCCGGTACCTGGTCGAGACCGATGAGGTGCCCGACCCGCTGTCACACGAACTGCAGGCATGCGCGGACGCCGCGGAACGGGAAGGCATCGCGGTAGACCTGCTCGCGCCGGCCGGGGTCATCCCGGCGCTCCCGGTGGATATCCGCCGCGCACTGACCGAGCCGATCATCGAGGTCCTGGCCGCGACGGCCACGCGGGCACGCATCACCGTGGTGGCCTTCGCCACCGAGGTCGTGGTGGCCATCATCGCCGACGCGCAGCTGGCGGCTCCGATAGCGGCCACGCACGACGACGTGCAGGTAGCTCAGGACACGGAGGGAGGACTATGGGTCCAGTCCCGGTGGACCGGCCTGTCAGGGTCGCCCTCGTAGAAGACACCGATGTGGTCGTGGAGGGAGTCCGTACCTGGATCGCCGATGATCCGGCCGGCCGGGCCGTCATCGTGGCCGTCGCCGGGTCGATCGAGGCCGTCCTCGACGGCCCCGGCCGCGACGCCGACGTCCTGGTGCTCGATCTCGAACTCGACGGTGTGATGGTGACCGAGCGGGTGGCCGCGCTCAGCGACGCGGGGTTCCGGGTGGTCGTCTTCTCGGTGCATGTCGAGCCGCTGATCGTGGAGGCCGTCATGAACGCCGGCGCGTGTGCCTTCCTGGACAAGCGGACCGAGCGGGACCATTTCGTCGACACGATCGTCGCCGTAGCCCACGATGAGCCGGCCGTGACCCCGTCCATGGCCGGCGGCCTGCTGCAGGCAGTCCGGCTGTCCCCGCGGGAACGGGAAGCGCTCCGGTACCTGTTCCAGGGCATGGACCATGTCTCGATCGCCCGCCGGCTCCGCAAGCCCAGCGGCGAGACCATCAGCGCGTACACCGCCAAGCAGTACATCGAGCGGGCCCGGGCGAAGTTCGCCGCCGCCGGGAGGCCGTGCCGGTCGACCTTCGCGCTGCTCGCCCGCTGCATCGAGGAAGGGCTGATCAGGCCCGAGGAAGTGGAGGACTACCGCTCCGGTCAGAACGGCCCCTGATGCCAGGGTTCGGTGTGCTCTGACCCCTGGAGAGAGGACATGCCCCGGAAGCCCGCTTGGCGCACCCTGTAAGGGGGCCTTGCGGCCGTGGCAGGGATTGCGCAGGGGGTAGGGATCATGGGGGAGTTTCGAGTCTCTGGTTTCTGGCGTGGCCTTGCCGCGGCCGCGACCGTGCTACTGGTGGCATTGGCCCCGGCGCTGAACGCCATGCCCGCGGCAGCCGATACCGCGACCATTACCGGCACCGTGGTGGACAGCTCGAACACGCCGCAGGCCAACGTCGCGGTGGACGTCCAGGACCCGTCGACCTCAGCGAGTGTCGCCAGCACAAGCACGGACCAGTATGGGGACTTCTCCGTCACGGTCCCGACTGGCACCTACAACATCGACTTCACGCCGCCGGCTGGCGCGATCGTCCAGAGCTACCTGGCGACCGGCGTGACGACCGACGGTGTCCCGCTGTACATCGTCCTGAAGCCGATCGGCGTCATTCATATTCAGGGGACGTTGCAGGACTCCAAGGGGAATGTGTACACCAACCAGCAGGACGCTACGGTGAGTTTCACCTCGCCCCAAAACCCTGGGTCCACACTGAACGTGGATGCCAATGGCAGCTACGCTACCGATCTGCTCGCCGACCAGAACTTCGCGGTGACCGCCTACATGCGGGTGGCCAACCAAAGCGACATGGTGTTCAACATGCCCGTCGGCACCCTCAGCCAGAGCCAGACTTACAACGTTACTGTGCCGCTCGTGCCCAACGGCGTCACCCTCTACAGACCTACCATCCACCTCGACAACGGCCTGATCATCTCGTTCAGTCTGCATCCGATCACCGGGGACCGGCACGCCTACATCATCTTCAACGAGACCACCGGCTCGGTTCTTGTCGATGACCAGCCGCCGGTGGTCAGCGGCACGGCCGACCGCTCACCCAACGCCAACGGCTGGTACAACGCGCCGGTCACCATCACCTGGTCCAGCACCGACCCGGCGCCCTCGTCGGGCACACCTACGACGCCGGCACCGACCACGGTCACGACTGAGGGCGCCAACCAGGTCATCACGTCGGGCCAGTCCTGCGACCCGGCGGGCAACTGCGCCACGGGCGGCTACACCCTTTCGCTCGACAAGACCCCGCCGTCCATCACGGCGGTGGTGCAGCCTGCTCCCAACGCGGCCGGCTGGAACAACTCCGACCCCACGATCAGCTACACCTGCTTGGACGCGCTGTCGGGCGTCGAGCTCTGCCCGGGTCCCCAGACTGCGTCCACGGACGGCGCCAACCAGGTCTTCCCGGCGACCGCTGTGGACAACGCGAGCAACAACACCACCATCACGACCACGGTCAATGTGGACACCGCCCCGCCTGTTGTGTCGAACGCGGCGGTAGGCCAGGCGACGATCACTGACGGCGGCAGCACGACGCTGAGCGCTGATGTCGCTGACAGCCTGAGTGGTGTCAGCGCTGCGGAGTTCTACACCGGCACCGACCCGGGGCCGGGGAACGGGACGGCGATGACGGTCGCGAACGGGACCGCGAGCGTCATGATGGGAAGCAACCTGGCTGGGGGCTCGCACACGCTGTATGTCCGTGCCGAGGATGTAGCCGGGAACTGGAGCAGCCCGGTGCCCGTCACGCTGACGGTCAAGCCGCAGGCGCCCACCGGCCTGGCGGCAAACTCGCCGACCGCCGCGCCGGCACTGACCTGGAACCCGGTTGCCGGCGCCAGTTCCTACAACATCTACCGGGACGGCACCGTCATCGGTACCGCCACCTCGCCCTCCTACACCGACACCACGGCGTCGCCGGGGCCGCACTCCTACCAGGTCACCGCGGTGGCCGCCGGTCTGGAAAGCGACCGCAGCAACAGCGTGGACGTGGTGGTCGGTACCGCGCCGTCGATCACCAGCGGGAACTCGGCCAGTACCGGGATGCGGGTGGCGTTCGACTTCACGATCACCACCACCGGCGCCCCGACCCCGTCGCTGACAGAGAGCGGGACGCTGCCGGCCGGGATCACCTTCAGCGACAAGGGGGACGGCACCGCCGACATCTCCGGGATCGCGGTGGCCGGGACCGCTGGCAGCTACCCGGTCACCATCACCGCTGACAACGGCATCGGCACCCCGGCCACCCAGCCGTTCACCCTGACGGTGACCACCGCCACCTCGGCGCCGTCGGTTACCAGCGACACCTCCGACACCGAAACGTTCGGCGCGGCGTTCACCTTCACCGTCACCACCACCGGCTACCCGGCGCCCAAGCTCACCAAGACCGGTGCCCTGCCGCCCGGGGTGACCTTCACCGACAACGGCGACGGCACCGCCACCATCGCCGGCACGCCCGCCGCCTCCGCGGTCGGGAACTACCCGCTGACGATCACCGCCAAGAACTCCACCGGGACCGCCACCCAGGCATTCACCCTGGTCATCACCAAAGCCCCGGTGATCAAGAAGATTCCTAACCTCACCGCCCACACCGGCACTGCGTTCACCAAGACCATCACCGCCGTCGGCAGCCCCAGCCCAGCGCTGACCGAGTCCGGGTCCCTGCCCGCCGGGCTGACCTTCACCGACAACGGCGACGGCACCGCCACCCTGGCCGGCACCCCCGGCCCCAGCGCGGGCGGCTCCTACCCGATCACCGTCACCGCAACCAACAGCCTGGGCACCACCAGCCAGACCTTCACCCTCAAGGTCGACCAGCCCCCGGCCATCACCAGCCCCAGCACCGCCACCGCCAGCACCGGCAGCGCGTTCTCCTTCCAGATCACCACCACCGGCTACCCCGCACCCCGGCTCACCAAGCTCGGCACCCTGCCCAAGGGCCTGACCTTCAAGGCCGGGGCCGGCACCATCACCGGCACCCCCGCCGCGGGCACCGCCGGCACCTACCAGATCGCCATCACCGCCAAGAACAGCTCCGGCACCACCAGCCAGACCCTCACCATCACCGTCAGCTAGACGTCGGTGGCGGGGAGCTGGCCCGTCACCGAACCGTCGGCGGCGGCGGACCTGGCCCGTCACAGCCCTCGCTATCTGCCGACGGCGACCAGGTCCGTCACGGCCGCCCGCAGCGGTGCCAGCCGGGCGGCGGCCGCCGCCCGGGCTGCCGCCAGCGTCGGCGTGGCCGGCTCGACGACCTCCAGGTAGGCCTTGAGCTTGGGCTCGGTGCCGCTCGGCCGGATCACCACCCGGGCACCGGGCAGCCAGTAGATCAGCACATCGGACGGCGGCAGGCCAGCCCGGCCGCCATCAGCCCGGCCGGCGAGGTCGTCGGTGCTGGTCACCGGCTGCCCAGCCAGGGCGGCTGGGGGAGCCGCCCGGAGCCGGCCCATGATGGCGGCCGGGGACGGGGCGTGCAGGGAAACCTGCGCGGTCAGATGGACGCCGTGCGCAGCCTCCAGGGCGTCCAGGCGGTCGAGCAGGGACTGGCCGGCCGCGCGGGCGGTGACGGCCAGCGACAGCAGGGCCAGGGCCGCGCTCATCCCGTCCTTGTCCCGGACCACATCCCCCACCGCGTACCCGAGCGCCTCCTCATACCCGAAGACGAAACGGCTGCCGGGTGCGTCCTGCCCGGCCCGCACGATCCACTTGAACCCGGTGAGCGTCTGCGCGTAGCGGACCCCGGCGGCGGCGGCGATCCTCGACAGGAGGGTCGAGGACACCACGGTGGTGACGACGAGCCGCTGCTCAGGGTCACGGCCGGCGGCGGTCCTCTCCAGCAGGTAGGAGCCGATGAGAGCGCCGACCTGATCCCCGGTCAGCACCCGCCAGTCCCCGGGGGTGGCCGGATCGGGCACCGCCACCGCGAGCCGGTCGCCGTCCGGGTCGTTCGCGAGCACCAGGTCCGCCTCCTCGCGGCGGGCCTGGGCCAGCGCCAGGTCGAGAGCGCCGGGTTCCTCAGGATTGGGGAACGCGACCGTCGGGAAGTCAGCGTCAGGTTCGGCCTGGGCGGAGACCACAGACGGAGCCGGGAAGCCGGCCCGCTCGATGGCCCGCAGCGCGAGGCTGGCGGCCACCCCGTGCAGCGGTGTGTAGACCACGCGCAGCGGCTGGCCCGGGGCCAGCGGGACGGCGGGGGAGGAGGCAGTCGGCGTGTCCGGCGTCACGGCCGGTCCCGGGGTGGCGGCGGTGATGGCGCTGAGGTAGGCCTGTGCCACCTCGTCGCCGTGCCGGGTGACCAGCGGGCCGTCCAGGGAGGCGGCCGGGATCTGTGACAGCGGCCCCAGGCTGGCGATCGCCACCTCGATCTGGGCGTCGACCGGTGGCACGATCTGCGCGCCATCGGCCAGGTAGAGCTTGTAGCCGTTGTCAGTGGCCGGGTTGTGGCTCGCCGTGATCATGATCCCGGCCGCGGCGGACAGATACCGGACCGCGAACGCGAGCAGCGGCGTCGGGTCCGGGCGGGGGAGCAGATGGACGGCGATGCCCGCGCCGGCCAGCACGGCGGCGGCCTCGTCGGCGAAGCCGGACGAGCGGTGCCGCGCATCGCAGCCGATGACCACAGTCATCGGGGCCGTATCGTCAGTGCCGGGGCCGTGCTCGTGCAGCCACCCGGCAAGCGCCGCGGTCGCGGCCCTGACCACGGCCCGGTTCATCCGGTTGGGCCCCGCCCCGACCGTGCCACGCAACCCGGCCGTGCCGAACTGCAGCCGGCCGGCGAACCGGTCGGCCAGCTCGGCCTGGGCTGCCTGGGCGGGCTCTCCCTGCGCGGCGCAGGTGGCGAGCAGCGCCCGCAGCTCGCCGCGGTCGCCGGGGTCGGGGTCCTGGCCGATCCAGGCCTCAACCCGGTCGCGCAGGTCGGCCGGGATCACGCCGGTGCGACCCCCGGCAGGATGCTGGCGATCAGCGCGCCTATCCGTCCCGCGGCCGCCGCCCCGGTCGCCACGACCTCGCCGTGGTCCAGTGCCTGCCCGGCCAGCCCGGCCGCGGGATTGGTCACCAGCGAGATGGCGAGCACCTCCATGTCCAGGTGGCGGGCGGCGATCGCCTCCAGCACGGTGGACATCCCGACCAGGTCCGCGCCGAGCGTGCGCAGCATCGCGATCTCGGCGGGCGTCTCGTAGTGCGGGCCCGGCAGCGCCGCGTACACCCCCTCGGCCAGGCCCGGGTCGGCGGCCCGGGCGAGGTCGCGCAGCCGGGGCGAGTAGGCGGAGGTGAGGTCGGTGAACCGGGACGGATAGCCGGCGGGGGGTGGCGGCCCGGTGAGCGGTGACCGGCCGGTCAGGTTGAGGTGGTCCCGGATGAGAACAGGCTGCCCGGCCCGGTAGCCCGCATGGATCCCGCCGGCGGCGTTGGTCAGCACCACCACCGTGCAGCCCGCGGCCGCCGCCGTCCGCACGCCGTGCACGACCGTCGCTGGCTGATGTCCCTCGTACAGGTGCACCCGGCCGAGATAGACCAGCACCCGCAGCTGGCCGATCGTCAGCGAGCGCGCCGTGGCGACGTGGCCGGCCACCGTGGGCGGCGGGAACCCGCCGAGGTCGGCGAGCGGGATCTCGGCGTCGGCGGGGCCGAGCGCGCCGGCGGCCGCCGCGATGCCGGAGCCGAGCACGACCGCCACGTCGTGGCGGTCCTTGCCGGACAGCTCCGCCAGCCGGGCGGCACTGGCCTGCGCCGCCAGGTAAGGATCCGCCGGTGCGGTCATGCCTTGACGTACGGCTTGCCGTCGGCAGCGGGCGGCCGTACCCGCCCCACCAGCCCCGCCACGGCGATGATCGTCGCCACGTACGGCGCCATCAGCAAGATGAACGAGGAGACCGGCACCCGCAGGCTGGACAGCTCGGTCTGCAGCTGGTAGCTGAACCCGAACAGCAGCGCCGCTGCCACCGAGCCGAGCGGGGTCCATCGCCCGAAGATCATGGCGGCGAGCGCGATGTAGCCGAAGCCTGAGCTGATGTCCGAGGTGAAGAAGCCGACCGAGCCGGCCGTCAGGTACGCGCCGCCGATCCCGGCGATGATGCCGCCGAGGATGACGTTGCGGTACCTGGTCCACAGCACCCTGATGCCGACCGTGTCGGCCGCCACCGGATGCTCCCCGACCGCCCGCACCCGCAGCCCCCACCGGGTCCGGAACAGGCCGATCTGGATCACCAGGATCAGGGCGTAGGTGATGTAGAGGAAGATGTTCGAGTCGAAGAAGACCGGGCCGATGACTGGGATGTTGCTGAGCACGGGGATCTTGATCGTGCCGAACGTGTTCCCGGCGTTGAAGGTGTTGGCGTAGGGGACCATGACCCGGTCATACAGGTAGTTGGTCAGTCCCAGCGCGATCACGTTGAGCACCACGCCGAGGATGATCTGATCGACCAGGAACATGATCGCGAATATCGCGAGCAGCGCCCCCAGCAGGCCGCCGGCCAGCGATCCGGCGACCAGCCCGAGCCACACCCCGCCGGTGGCGCTGGCCACGGCCGCCGCGGTGAACGCGCCGAACAGCAGCTGGCCCTCGATCGCGATGTTGATGACACCGGACCGCTCGCACATGCAGCCGGCCAGGGCGCCGAGCACCAGCGGGATGGACGCGGTCAAGGTCCCCTGCAGCAGGTCGATGACCTGCAGCGGGCCGACCGAGTTGCCCGCGTCCGTCCAGGACAGCAGGGACAGCAGGAAGCACAGCAGGGCGCCGGCGATGGTGAGCCGCTTGGCCCAGCGGGGGACGTCCATGACCAGGCGCACGATGCCCAGGCCGATCGAGATCGCGCCGAGCACGAAAGACGTCCACGCCCCGGGAACCCGGATCGCGGGCAGGTGCGGCCTGGCGCCGGGCAGCGACAGCGCGAAGACCGCGTCGCCGCGGTGGGCGAAGAAGCCGAACACACAGATGTCGATCAGGCCGAGTGCGATGAAGGTACCGGCGGCCAGATACCTGCGGTTCACCGTGATCGGCACCCGCACCGGGGCGGCGAGGGCGGTCATCCGGACCACCCCTTGGCGGCGACGGCCTGCGGGCCGGCGCCGCCGGAGCGGCGGAGCCGGAATAGCAGCCGTATCAGCGGCGGCGCGGCGACGAGGAGCACGATCAGGCCCTTGATCACGTCGACGACATCGGCCGGGACGCCGGTGGCTGCCTCCATGAGTGTGCCGCCGCCGTTCAGCGCGCCGAACAGCAGCCCGGCGATGACTACGCCGAACGGCCTGGCCCGGCCCAGCAGCGCGACCGTGATGCCGTCGAAGCCGTACGTGCCGTAGCTGTTGAACGTCAGCGGCTGCGTCTGGCCCTGCACGATCGTGGCCGCGGACAGGCCGGCGAGGCCACCGGCGATCAGGAACGCGAGCACCCACACCCGCTCCACGCGGATGCCGGCGCTGCGGGCCGCGCTCGGGCTAGCGCCCACCGTCCGGAACTGGAAGCCCACCGTGCTGCGGGACAGCAGCCAGGCCAGCGCGGCGGCGGCGGCCAGCGCGATCAGGAACCCCACGCCGGCCTGCGGCGGTGGCCCACCGACATGCGGCAGCATCGCGCTGGCGGCGATGGCCGGCGCGACCTGGTTGGTCTGGCCCGGTGCCTGCATCGCCGACTGGCTGGACAGCAGGAAGGACAGCAGGTTGTACATGACGTAGTTGAGCATGATCGTGAGGATGACCTCGTGCGCGCCGGTGCGCGCCTTGACCTCGCCCACGATCCAGCCGATCACCGCACCGCCGGCGAAGGCGCCGATGACGCAGACCACCGCGTGCGCCGCGATGGGCAGGTGAACCGCGTACCCGAGCCAGGTCGCGACGAGTGCGCCGCCGATCCACTGGCCCGCCGCGCCGATGTTGAACATCCCGGCCCGGAACGCCACCGCCACTGACAGGCCGGTGAGGATGAGCGGGGTGGCCTCGAACGCGGTGAGCGACAGCGGATAGAAGATCGCTGCGATCGAGCCGCCATGGAAGGCGGCCGATATGGTGCCGGGGCTGAAGATCGAGCCCTCGAACAGCGCGGAGTAGGCCGAGGACACCGATGTCCAGGTCGCCGAGAACGCGGCACCCGGCGCGTAGCCGAACGAGTCCCAGGCGCGCAGCACCACCGGGTCACTGGCGACGATCAGCAGGCCGCCGATCACCAGGGCGACGAAGACGGCCAGGATCGTGATGACGGCCGAGTGGCCCTCGGCCACTGCCTGGATGATCGCGCTGCCGGTCAGCCGCCCACGCGGCTCGCCCGGCGCGGGCGGGCCGGTGTCCTGCGCGGTGGCGGTCGCTCCGGGCGGTACCGAGTGCCCTGCCCCGCTCTGATCACTCATGACTGCTCAGGCTCCTGCGCTGGCGTCTGCGATCCGTCCTCCGGGCTGGCGTCGGCGGACCCGGCTGCCCCGCCGCCGGCCATCAGCAGGCCCAGCTCCTGCTCGGAGATGGTGGGTGGGCAGAACGCGACGATCCGGCCCTCGTACATGACGGCGATCCGGTCGGCCAAGGCATAGATCTCGTCGAGCTCCGACGAGACGATCAGCACCGCCGCCCCCGCGTCCCGCTGGGCGACCAGGCGCTTGTGCACGAACTCGATCGAGCCGACATCCAGGCCCCGGGTCGGCTGGCTGACCAGCAGCAGCTTGACGTCGCGGCCCATCTCGCGGGCGACCACCACCTTCTGCTGGTTGCCGCCGGACAATGTGCCCGCTGGCGTCAGCACGGACGTGGTCCGCACGTCGTACTCCTGCACCCGCCTGGTTGCCGACTCCCGGATGGCGGCCAGGTTCAGGGCGATGCCGGAGGCGTACGGCGGCCGGTCGAAGACGTCGAGTATGAGGTTGTCGGCGACCGAGAACTCGCCCACCAGGCCGTCCTCTGAGCGGTCCTCCGGGACGTACCCGATGCCCGCCCGCAGCCGGGTGCGGGTCGAGGCGTGGCTGAGATCGGCGCCGTCAAGGTGTACCGAGCCGGTCGAGGGCCGCAGGCCCATCAGCGCCTCGCACAGCTCGGTCTGGCCGTTCCCCTGGACGCCGGCCACGCCGAGGATCTCGCCGGCCCGCACCTGGAACGTCAGGCCGCGCACCGAGTGCTCGCCGCGTTCCCCTTCCACGTTCAGGTCCTGGACGTCGAGCACCACATCGGCCGGCACGGCTGGTTCCTTGCTTACCCGCAGCTGGACCGACCTGCCGACCATCAGCGCTGCGAGTTCGGCGTCGCTGGTGGCCGGGGGGCGGTCCCCGACGACCTTCCCGCGCCTGATGACCGTGATGGTGTCGGCGATCGCCTGGACCTCCTTGAGCTTGTGTGAGATGAAGATGATCGACCGGCCGCCGTCCCGCAGATCGCGCATGATCCGGAACAGGTCCTGCGTCTCACCAGGGGTCAGCACGGCGGTGGGCTCGTCGAGGACGAGCACGCTGGCGTCGCGGAGCAGCGCCTTGATGATCTCGACCCGCTGCTGCACGCCGACCGGCAGGTCCTCCACGAGGGCGTCGGGGTCGATCCGCAGGCCGAACCGCTCGGAGAGCTCCAGCACGTCACGGCGCGCCTGGCGCCGGTCAAGCAAGCCGAATGAGGGCAGGCCGAGCGGCGGGATCCGCAGCCCGCCCAGGTTCATCGCTGGCGTGGCCAGCCCGCGCACCCGCTCGCTGCCGAGCGTGACGTTCTCGGCCACGGTGAACACCGGCACCAGCATGAAATGCTGGTGCACCATGCCGATCCGGGCCCGGATCGCGTCCCGCGGCGAGTGGATCGCGACCGGCTCGTCGTCCAGCAGGACCTCGCCCTCGTCGGGCTGCACCAGCCCGTAGAGCACGTTCATCAGCGTGGTCTTGCCAGCGCCGTTCTCCCCGAGCAGGGCGCGGATCTCGCCAGGCTGGACGACCAGGTCGATGTGGTCATTGGCGACGAGGCCGCCGAAGCTTTTCGTGATGCCACGCAACTCAAGCTTCACTGGCGGCCTCCCCTCCAGGCGGCGCTGGTCAGTGTCCCCGGCCGGGGACACTGACCAGCTTGACGGTAGTTCCGGCCAGCTGCCCTGCCTACACAGGGCTCTTGGTGGCCGGAACGATCGAGCCGCTGATGATGGCCTGCTGCACCGTCTTGAGCTCGGCCTGGAGTGACGAGGGGATCTTGGTCGCATAGTCGTGGAACGGCGCCAGCACGGCCCCGCCGTTGGCGATGGTGCCGATGTAGCTGCCGCCCTTGAAGGTGCCGGTGGCGGCGCTGACCACCGCACCCTTCACAGCGGTGGCGATGCCCTTCTCCACACTGGTGATGAAGTACTGGCAGTAGGTCGCCGCGCTGACACAGCCGTCGGTGTCCACCCAGTACATGGAGATGTTCTTGCCGGAGGTGTCGGCGGCCTGCACCGCCTTCGCCGAGCCGAGCCCCACGCCACCCGCCACCGGGAAGATGATGTCCGCGCCTTCGTGGATGAACGTGTTGGCGATGGTCTGGCCCGCGGTGAGGTTGGTGAAGCTGCCTGCGAAGGTGCCGTTCTGCGTCGGCTCGCTCCAGCCGAGCACCTGGACGTGGGTGTGGTGCTGCTTGTTGTAGTACTGCACGCCGTCCCAGAAGCCGTCCATGTAGATCGTGACCGTGCCGAACTTCTCACCGCCGTAGGTGGCCACCTTGCGGGTCTTGGTCATCCCGGCCGCCAGGTAGCCGCCGAGGAAGGCGTCCTGGACGGTGTTGAACACCAGCTGGTCGATGTTGGGCTCCTTGGTGCCGGTCAGGCACGCGGAGGCGTACGAGCAGTCGACGATCGCGAACTTCTGCTTCGGGTTGGCCTTCGCGGCGGCCTCGGTCGCCGAGCCCATCAGGAAGCCGACGGTGACGATGATCCCGCACTTCTCACTGATGAACGTGCTGATGTTCTTGGCGTAGTCCGAGGTCGTGGAGGACGGCAGGTACTTGACGGCGATCTTGCTCGGATTGGTGGCGACGGCTGCCTGCATGCCCTGCCAGGACGTCTGGTTGAACGACTTGTCGTTGATGCCGCCAGTGTCGGTAACCATACAGCCAGTGAACTTGGCGGTGGTCGTCGTCGTGCTCGACGTGCTGGGTTTGGCACACCCAACAGCGAGCAGGGCCACCGCGATCAGACCCGCGCCGACCCGCAAGGCTTGCCTCACTTGCTACCTCCTCTTTCGGGGCGTCCGCTGCCGCCCGCTCCCCGGGAGGGATCCGGCCTTCAGCTGGCCGGCCCCCTCTCACCCCGGAGCACCACGGGCGGGAAGTTGCTAAACACCCTGCTTCGGGATGATCGCAGGCTAGACCTGGTCAGCTATCCGGAAAAGGTCGCAGAGCGGCGATCGTCGCGGCCGTTGCCAAATCGCAACGCAGTCCTGCGGGGGCCCCTGGCAGCGGCCCAGGCGGCGGCCACGGGGCGCGCTCTGCCGCCGCTGCCGCCGCCGCGCTGTTATCGTGTGCAGCCGGAGGCTAGCGATGGCGATCGACTGGGCCGCCCTGCGCGCCGGTGCGACCGACGTGGCGCAGCGGGCACACGCGCCATATTCGGGGCTGCGGGTGGGGGCCGCCGGCGAGACCGGCGACGGCCGGATCGTGACCGGCTGCAACGTCGAGAACGCGTCCTACGGCCTGACTCTGTGCGCCGAGTGCGGGCTCGTCTCCGCCTTGCACGCGTCCGGCGGCGGCACCCTGGTGGCGGTGAGCGTGGTCGCCGGTGACGGCCACCGGCTGCTCCCGTGCGGGCGCTGCCGCCAGCTCCTGCTCGAAGCCGGCGGTCCGGGCCTGCTGGTCGACACCGACGCCGGCCCGTGCGAGCTCGGCCGCCTGCTGCCCTCGCCGTTCACCGGGACCGACCTGCCCCCCGCACCCGCCGGCGATGGCTGACCCGTCCGGGCCCGCGCCGGCGGCTCCCGCCCCGGTCCCGTACGCCGCGGTCGACCTTATTCGTGCCAAACGAGATGGCGGTGTGCTCACCGCCAGCCAGATCCGCTGGCTGATCGGGGCCTACCTGGCGGGACAGGTCGCCGAGGAGCAGATGTCGGCCATGCTCATGGCGATCTTCTTCCGCGGCCTGGACGCCGCCGAGCTGCGCACCTGGACCTCGGCGATGGTGGAGTCCGGTGACCGGCTGGACCTGTCCGGCGTGGGCGCGCCCACCGTCGACAAGCACTCCACCGGCGGCGTGGGCGACAAGGTCTCGCTGATCCTCGCCCCGCTGGTGGCGGCCTGCGGGGCGGCCGTCCCGCAGCTGTCGGGCCGCGGCCTCGGCCACACCGGCGGCACCCTGGACAAGCTGGAGTCCATCCCGGGCTGGCGGGCCTTGCTGCCGCCCGCTGAGATGGCCGCCATCTTGCGCAGCGTGGGCTGCGTGATCTGCGCGGCCGGCCCGGGCCTGGCCCCGGCCGACCGGCGCCTGTACGCGCTGCGCGACGTGACCGGGACGGTCGAGTCGATCCCGCTCATCGCCAGCTCGATCATGTCCAAGAAGATCGCCGAGGGCACCGGGGCGCTCGTGCTCGACGTCAAGGTCGGCAGTGGTGCGTTCATGCGCGAGCTCCCCGACGCCCGGCTGCTGGCCCAGACCATGGTCGCCCTCGGCGGCGAGCACGGGGTGCGCACCGCGGCGCTGCTGACCCGGATGGACACCCCGCTCGGCCGGGCGGTCGGCAATGCCCTGGAGGTGCAGGAGTCCGTCGCAACCCTGGCCGGGCAGGGACCCGCCGACCTGACCGAGGTGGTGCTCGCCCTGGCCCGTGAGATGCTCGCGCTGGCCGGGATCGATGCCGACCCGGCGGCGGCGCTGGCCGACGGCCGGGCGCTCACCCGGTACCGGGCCATGATCGCTGCCCAGGGCGGCGACCCGGACGCGCCGCTGCCGCGTGCCGCGCACACCCGGCCGGTGCCCGCGCCCGCGTCCGGCTGGCTGCGCCGCCTGGACGCCCGGGCAGTGGGGGTTGCCGCCTGGCGGCTCGGTGCCGGGCGGGCACGCAGCGAGGACGCGGTGAGCCCGTCCGCCGGGGTGCTCTGCCTGGCGAAGCCGGGGGAGCGGGTCGAGCGGGGACAGCCGCTGCTGGAACTGCACGCCGACGACGGCGCACTGGCCGAGGCGGTCGCGCGCACCCTGGCCGGTGCGGCCGAGGTCGGCACGCAGCCACCAGAACCGGTCGCCCCGGTCATCGAGCGGGTGGGGATGTGACAATGGGGACGTGCCGCTGACCCTGGAGGAGATCCTCACCGCCCCGAAGGTGCTGCTCCACGACCATCTCGATGGCGGGCTGCGCCCGGAGACGGTCGTGGACCTGGCCGCCGCGATCGGCTATGACCGGCTCCCCTCAGATGATGTGGACGAGGTCACCCGGTGGCTGCGCCGGGGCGCCCACCGCGGTCATCTCCCGGCCTACCTGGACGCGTTCACGCACACGGTGGCGGTCATGCAGACCAGGCAGGCTCTCACCAGGGTCGCCGCCGAGTGCGCCGAGGACCTGGCCGCCGACGGGATCGTCTACGCCGAGGTCAGGTTCGCGCCGGAGCTGCATGTGGAAGGCGGTCTCAGCCTGGACGAGGTGGTCGAGGCGGTGCTGGAAGGGTTCCGGATCGGCAGCGACGGCCGCGGTATCACCGTCTACGCCCTCCTCACCGCCATGCGCACAGCGGCGCGCTCGCTGGAGATCGCCGAACTGGCGGTCCGCTACCGCGACGTCGGCGTGGTCGGGTTCGACATCGCCGGGGCCGAGGCCGGCTGGCCGCCGAGCCGCCATCTCGACGCCTTCCAGTACGTGGCCCGGGAGAACTTCCACATCACCATCCACGCCGGCGAGGGGTTCGGGCTCCCGTCCATCTGGGAGGCGCTGCAGTGGTGCGGCGCGGAACGGCTCGGCCACGGCGTCCGCATCATGGACGACATCACGATCACCCCGGAGGGCGTGGCGACGCTGGGCAGGCTGGCCAGCTACGTCCGGGACCGGCGGATCCCGCTGGAGATGTGCCCCACCTCGAACATCCAGACCGGGGCCGCCCCATCCATCGAGGAGCACCCGATCCGGCTGCTGCGCCAGCTGTCGTTCCGCGTGACCGTGAACACCGACAACCGGCTGATGAGCGATGTGACCCTGTCGTCGGAGTTCCACCGGCTGGGGGAGACGTTCGGCTATGGCTGGTCGGACATCGAGTGGCTCACGATCAACGCGATGAAGAGCGCATTCGCGCACTTCGACGAGCGGCTGCGGATCATCAACACGCTGATCAAGCCGGGGTTCGCCACCGCCAAGGCAGCCAGCGACTCGGTGGTGCGGATTCCCGCAACGCCCGGGCCGGGCGGGTAGCCGGCATGGACGCGCACGTCGCGACGGGAGCGGCCGGCGTCGCCGCGGCCGGCACCGGGACCGTCAGCATCGGGGCCGTCAGCTCCGACGCCGCGCTCCGGCAGATCCTGCACGGGCTGCCGGGCGTGGACCAGGTCGGGGCGCACGAGCGGGCCGCGTCCCTGGCCACCCGTTCCATCAAGCGCGAAGCCAAACTCTGGGCGCTGGAGATGGCGGTCACGATGGTGGACCTGACCACCCTGGAGGGTGCGGACACCCCGGGGAAGGTGCGCGGGCTGTGCGCCAAGGCCCGCCAGCCGGACCCCGCCGACCCGGCCGTGCCGCCGGTCGCCGCCGTCTGCGTGTACCCGGACCTGGTCGCTCTGGCCCGCGCCGAACTGGCGGGCAGCCCGGTCGCGGTCGCCTCGGTGGCGACGGCTTTCCCGTCCGGGCGGGCCTCGATGGCGGTCAAGCTTGCCGACGTGGCGGACGCGGTGGCCGCCGGGGCACACGAGGTGGACATGGTCATCGACCGGGGCGCGTTCCTGGCCGGCCGCTACGCGCAGGTGTTCGAGGAGGTGCGCGCGGTGCGGGAAGCCTGCGGCGGCGCCCACCTGAAGGTGATCCTGGAGACCGGTGAGCTGGCCACCCTGGACAACACCGCCCGGGCTGCCTGGCTGGCGATGCTGGCCGGCGCCGACTTCATCAAGACCTCGACCGGCAAGGTGACCCCGGCCTCGACACCGCCGGTGGCCCTGGTGATGCTGTCCGCGGTCCGGGACTTCGCCGAGGCGACGGGCCGGCGCGTCGGCGTGAAGGTCGCCGGCGGCATCAGGACCGCCAAGGACGCCATCCGCTACCTGGTGCTGGTCCGGGAGACCGCGGGCCCGGACTGGCTGACCCCGCAGCTGTTCCGGATCGGCGCGTCCAGCCTGCTCAACGACCTGCTCATGCAGCGGTCCAAGCAGCTCACCGGCGCCTACGCCGGTCCCGACTACTTCACCCTGGACTGACGGTGGCCGGCGGCAGCTGGGAGTACGCGCCCGCCCCGGAGGCGCGCGACATCGTCACGATCCGCCGCGAGTACGGCCTGTTCCTGGCCGGTGAGTTCGTCCCGCCCGCGGCCGGGGAGTCCTTCACCACGCTGAACCCGGCCTCGGAGGAGCCGCTCGCGCAGGTCGCGGCCGCGGGCGCGGCCGACGTGGACCGGGCGGTGACCGCGGCCCGCGACGCGTTCGAGCGGACCTGGGGCCAGCTGCCGGGCCGGGAGCGGGCCAAGTACCTGTACCGGATCGCCCGCGCCATTGCCGAGCGGGCCCGCGAGTTCGCGGTGCTGGAGAGCCTGGACAACGGCAAGCCGATAAAGGAGTCCCGGGACGTGGACGTCCCGCTCGCCGCGGCGCATTTCTTCTACCACGCGGGCTGGGCGGACAAGCTGGAGTACGCCGGGTACGGCCCGGGCCCGCGGCCGATCGGGGTCGCCGGGCAGGTCATCCCCTGGAACTTCCCGCTGCTCATGGCCGCCTGGAAGCTGGCCCCGGCGCTGGCCACCGGCAACACCTGCGTGCTCAAGCCCGCCGAGACCACGCCGCTGACCGCGCTGCTGCTGGCCGAGGTCATCGCCGAGGCCGGCCTGCCGCCCGGCACGGTGAACGTCATCACCGGCGACGGCAGCACCGGCGCCGAGCTGGTCCGCCACCCCGGCGTGGCCAAGATCGCGTTCACCGGCTCGACCGAGGTCGGCAAGCAGATCCAGGCGGCGATCGCCGGCACCGGCAAGCGGCTCACCCTGGAACTGGGCGGCAAGGCCGCCAACGTGGTCTTCGACGACGCGCCGCTCGACCAGGCGGTCGAGGGCATCGTCAACGGCATCTTCTTCAACCAGGGGCACGTGTGCTGCGCGGGTTCGCGGCTGCTGATCCAGGAGTCCGTCGCTGACACCGTGCTCAGCCGGCTCAAGCGGCGGCTGGCCACGCTGCGGCTCGGCGACCCGCTGGACAAGAACACCGACATCGGCGCGATCAACTCGCGGGAACAGCTCGACAAGATCACCGGGCTGGTGGCGGCCGGTGAGGCGGAGGGCGCGCAGCGCTGGTCGCCGCCCTGCCAGCTGCCGGCCAAGGGCTTCTGGTTCCCGCCGACGGTGTTCACCGGGGTCAGCCAGTCACACCGGATCGCGCGCGAGGAGATCTTCGGGCCGGTCCTGTCCGTGCTCACGTTCCGCACCCCGGAGGAGGCGGTCGCGAAGGCGAACAACACCCCGTACGGGCTGTCGGCGGGGGTCTGGACCGAGAAGGGCAGCCGGATCCTGTGGATGGCGCAGCGGCTGCGCGCCGGGGTCATCTGGGCCAACACCTACAACAGGTTCGACCCGGCGAGCCCGTTCGGCGGCTACACCGAGTCCGGCTTCGGACGGGAGGGCGGCCGGGCCGGGCTGGCCGCGTACCTCGATGCCTGACCGCGCCCGCCCCACCCCCACACCACGCGGCCGAACGAAAGGCCCGGACGTCCGCCCGCCCGTCCCTGACGGCACCCGGGTGGACGTCCGCAAGACCTACAAGCTGTTCATCGGCGGCGCGTTCCCGCGCTCGGAGTCGGGCCGGTCCTACCCGGCCACCGGGCCGGACGGCACCGTGCTCGCCCATGCCGCGCGGGCCTCGCGCAAGGACGCCCGCGACGCCGTGGTGGCTGCCCGCAAGGCCGTCCCCGGATGGTCCGGTGCGACGGCCTACAACCGGGGGCAGGTGCTGTACCGGGTGGCCGAGCTACTCGAAGGGCGGGCAGCACAGTTCACCGCTGAATGCGTTCAGGGGGAAGGGGTTTCCTGGGCCGGCGCGGAGCGGACGGTGACTGCGGCGATCGACCGGTGGGTCTGGTACGCGGGCTGGCCGGACAAGGTCGCCCAGGTGGCGGGCAGCGCCAACCCGGTCGCGGGGCCGTACTTCAATTTCAGCGTGCCCGAGCCGACCGGGGTGGTGGCCGTGGTCGCGCCCGCCGCGCCCAGCCTGCTCGGGCTGGTCAGCGTGCTCGCGCCGGTCATCGCCACCGGCAACGCCGCGGTGGTGGTCGCCAGCGAGGCCGCACCGCTGCCCGCGGTCACGCTGGCCGAGGTGCTGGCGACCTCGGACGTGCCGCCGGGGGTGGTGAACATCCTCACCGGCTACACCGCGGAACTCGCGCCGGTGCTCGCCGCGCACATGGATGTGAACGCGATCGACCTGACCGGGGTGGCGGCGGGCGGGCGGGCCGAGCTGGAGCGGCTGGCCGCGCGGAACGTCAAGCGGGTGTTCGCGGCGGACGGGGACTGGGAGGCGCCGCCGGGCACGGCCCGGATGCTGGCGTTCCTGGAGATCAAGACGGTCTGGCACCCGATCGGCATCTGACCGGTCAGCTCCGCGCAATGCGGGCATGTGCCGGACGCTGGCTGGGGCATGGTTGTGGTGTGGGCTCAGGTTCTTCGTGCACGCGGCGGGCCGCTATCGGCCTGGCCGGGGCGGCGTTGGCGGCAGGATGCAGCGGCCCGGCGGCCCGGGCCCCGCGGCGCGCAGCGCCGCTCCCGCCCCGCCGGCCGGTGCCGGAGAACTCACGGCCCGGGAACCCGGACTGGGGGATCAGGCATCTCGGCTCGCCCGCCGCCATGCTCGGCTACGCGGGGCAGGCCAGTGTGCTGCCCGGCGAGCCGGTCACCGTGTACGCGTCGACGACCGCGCGCTCGTTCACGGTGAGCGCGTACCGGATGGGCTGGTACAACGGCGACCGGGCGCGGCTGGTCTGGCGGTCGGGCACCGTGACCGGGCACCGGCAGCGCAAGTCGGCCCTGATCACGCCCACCAACACGGTGGAAGCCCGCTGGGAACCGTCCCTCACCGTGCCCACCCACGGCTGGCCGGAGGGCTGTTACCTGCTGCGGCTGGACGCAGAGTCGGGCGCGCAGCGGTTCGTCCCGGTCACCGTCCGGTCGGCCAGCACCGCCGGCAAGATAGCGATCAAGAACGCGGTGCAGACCTGGCAGGCGTACAACACCTGGGGCGGCTACGACCTCTACCGGGGTCCCGGCGGAGCCGCCGACTATGGCAACCGGTCGCTGGCGGTCAGCCTGGACCGGCCCTACGACGCCAACGGCGCCTACCTGTTCCTGTACCACGAGCGCAAGCTGGTCGAGCTGGCCGAGCGCCTGCGCCTGCCGCTCGCCTACGTGACCGGCATGGACATCGCGGCCGACCCGCACCTGCTGGACGGGGCCAGCGCGCTGTTCTCCCCCGGCCACGACGAGTACTGGTCGCCGCCGGAGCGGGCGCACGTCACCGCGGCCAGGGACGCGGGGATGAACATCGCGTTCCTCGGTGCGAACGCGATGTTCCGGCGGACCCGGCTGGCCAGCACCAGGCTGGGCGCGGACCGGCTGGTCATCTGCTACAAGACCAGCTACACGAAGGATCCGATGTACGGGAAGGACAACGCGCTGGTCACCAGCGACTGGCGGGAGCCGCCGCACCCCGACCCCGAGTCGTCGCTGACCGGCACCCTGTATGAGTCCAACCCGGTCAGCGCCGCCTACGTGGTCGCCACGCCGGGCGCCTGGCTGTTCGCGGGGACCGGCGTGCGCCGGGGCACCCGGTTCCGCGGCCTGGTCGGTATCGAGTACGACCGGGTGAACCCGGTCTACCCGGTCGAGCGGCCGATCCAGATCCTGTCCCACTCGCCGCTGACGTGCCGCGGCGTGCACAGCTACGCGGACTCGGCCTACTACACCCATCACGGCGGGGCCGGGGTGGCCAGCACCGGGACGATGCGCTGGGTGGCCTCGCTCGGCGGGCTGCACCTGTTCGGCCTGGACCGGCGCACGGCGGCGTTCACCCGGCGGGTGACCGCGAACCTGCTGCGCGGTTTCGCCGGCGGCCCGGCCGCGGCGGCCCACCCGGCGCACGACAACCTGGCCGCCACCCAGGAGTGGCCCGGTGACCCGATCGCCGCCCAGCACAACCTGTGGCCGCCGGTCCGGCTCTGATGCCCACGGGCGGGTCACGGAGTGGTGCCATTTCGTCCAACAATGGGTTAACTGACCTCCAGCGGCTGTTGCGGCAACGAAGGTGACCTCATCGCCAGCCAACACGAGGCCGGGACCGCGCAGCGGCGCACCCTGGCAGACCGACCCCCGCCCGGGCAGCCGGGCCCCGCTGCCGCAGTCGCGGGGCAGCCGGCGCTGCCGGGCGCATCCGGCCAGCCGGCGCCGGCGGGCGCGTCCAGCCGGCCGTGGCTGGCCAGGGCGGCCGCTGCGCTGCGGCGCCACTGGCTGGCCGCTGCGCTGCTGGCCGCCGGGCTGGTGCTGCGGCTGCTGGCCACCGCCGCCTACCACCCGGCGCTGATCTACGTCGACACGCTCAAGTACCTGTACGGCGCGTCGCCCGGCTCCGAGCCGCTCGGGTACACGGCGGTGCTCCGGGCCATCCTGCTGGCCGGCGGGCTGGGGGTGGTCGCCCTGGTCCAGCACCTGCTCGGCCTGGCCATGGCCGCCGCCCTGTACGCCGTCCTGCTGCGCCGCGGCCTTGCCCGCTGGCTGGCGGCGCTGGCCGTAGCGCCGGTGCTGCTCGACGCCTACCAGGTGCAGATGGAACAGATGATCATGCCCGACGTCTGGTTCGAGGCGCTGATCGTGGCGGGCCTGGCCGTGCTGCTGTGGCGGCCGGCCGTGACCGTGCGGGTGGCGGCCGCGGCTGGCCTGGTCCTCGGGACATCGGCGGCCGTCAAGCAGCTGGGCGAGCTGCTGATCGTGCCCGCGGTGCTGTACGTGGTGGCGGCCGGCGGGTACCGGGCCGTCCGCGCCGCCGCCGCCCTGTCCATGGCCTTCGCGCTGCCGGTGCTGGCCTGTTGCGGCTTCTCTTACGCCCGGAACGGGCACTTCCGGCTGGCGCACCGGCAAAGCGTCACCGGCCGGCTGGTGGCGGCGGCCGACTGCGCCACGCTGAAGCTGCCCGCGGCGGTGCGGCCGCTGTGCCCGGCGCCGGCCGCGCAGGCGAACGGCCCCGACTGGCTGGAGCACTCCGGGAAGTCGCCGCTCTACCAGGCGGCCGTGACCCCGGGCACCCGGGGCGCGCTGATCGGGGCGCTGGACTCGGCGATCGCGCACCAGCAGCCGCTGCGGGTGGCGGTCTCGATCGCGCAGGACTCGCTCCGGCTGTTCGCGCCGGTCCGCGGCCCCTCCCGCTGGGTCGCGCCGATCTCTCGCTGGCAGTTCCAGACCAGCTACCCGGCCTACCCGCCGTGGGTGAGCCTGCGTCCCGGGAACGCCATCGTGGTCGGCGTCCAGCACGTTGCCTTCGGCCGGTTCAACTTCAGTGTGCTCCGGCCCTCCTATGGCGGCCCCGCGCGGGTCGACCGGCCGGTCGCGGCGTTCCTGCGGTCCTACCAGCTCGACGGCGGGTACACCCCCGGCCCGCTGCTGGCCCTGCTCAGCCTGGCCGCCCTGGCCGGGTCGTTGCTGGCGCTGTCCCGCCGCCGTCCCGCTGTGCCCGCCGGGCCGGCCGGGCCGGCGGCGCTGGCCTGCCTGCTGTTCACCGCCACCGCGGTGACGGTGCTGCTGGCGCCCGACGTCTTCGAGTTCTCCTGGCGGTACGAGCTCCCGGCTGTGATCACGCTCGCGCCGGCGGGCGTGCTGGGCGCGGCTGTGCTGGTCACCGCCGTGAGGGGCGGCGCTGTGCTGGCGGGCCGGCGGTCAGTCCTGCGCCGCGGGGACCGGCAGGCCGGCGTCAGCGAGGATCTCGCCGGTGGGCCGGGGGCTCGTCCGGACCCCGGCGGCGATGCCGCGCAGCAGTGACGACCGGAGCACGTCCCGCTGGCGCGACCGGGCGAAGGTGCGGGCCCAGCGGCGCAGCGTGGCGCCCGCGTACAGCACCCGCTCGGCCGGGGCGAGCGGGGAGCGGGCCTTGAGTGTCCAGATCTTGTTCCGGACCTCGTAGAAGAAGCGCGGCCCCGGGTCGGTGTCGGTGGAGCCGAACGTGGCGGTCTTGTGCACGGCCACGCTCGCCGGGCACAGCAGGCCGCGGTTACCGCGCAGCAGCCGGGTGGTGAACTCGAAGTCGTCGTTCCACAGGAAGTAGTCCGCCTGCGGCAGGCCGCGCTGGCGGCACACACCGGCGTCCACCAGGATCGAGACGAACGACGCCGTGCGGATCGGCACGCAGTCCACGGCCGCGGCGGCGCTGCGTTCTGCCCCGCCGGCGAAGGGCTTGGCCCGCGGGGTGTTCATCGGATGGGCGCGACGGTCGGTCCACAGCACCCGGCTGGCGACCAGCACCGGCGGCCGGAGGCTCGCCGGGTAGCGGTCACGGGCGTCAAGCATCGCCCGCAGGGCGTCCGGCTCCGGCACCGTGTCGTCGTCCATGTACCAGATCAGGCCGGCGTCGTCGGCCAGGGCCAGCGCCGTGCCGTAGGCGAACCCGCCCGCCCCGCCGGTGTTGCGGCGCAGCCCGGCCAGCCGCACGGCCGGGAAGTGTGCCCGCACCGCCGGCGCTGTCCCGTCGGTGGAGGCATTGTCGACCACGATCACCGCGTCCGGTGACCGGATCTGCCCATGCACCGCGGCCAGCGCTTCGAGCAGCAGTTCCCGCCGGTTGTAGGTGACCACAACAGCGATCACCCGGGGCGGGCTAGTCACGCTTGGCCGCCCGGGACCGTTCCAGTGCCTGCCACGCCAGGATGCGCAGCCGGCGCACGGCCGGGGAACGGCTGCTGAGCTCGCGCACCGTCCGCTTGAGCCGGGGCGAGGCCGCGACGGTCGACTCGACCCGGTTGGCCAGTCCCCGCTGGTGCCGCTGCGGCCTGGCCGCCGGCTGCGCCTTGCGGTACTGGCTGACCACCAGTGCCGCCGCGGCATCCACCGCCGCGTCGAGCACCTTCCCGGCCGGCTCGTCGGCCGGGCTGGCGTAGGGCCAGGTGACCGGCGGGGGCCGGAGCTCGTCGAGATCGCCGACGAGGTCGTACCCGGAGTCGTGCAGCCGGCCCACGAGGATCTCCGCCTGCTCCTCCGCCCAGTTCTCCCGGGTGGCGGGCAGGACGAGCTGCCCGTCGCGGGGCCGCGCCGCGAGCGCCCGGTGCGCGACCGCTTCCTTCACGTTCCACATGTAGAACCAGTCGGGCACCTCATCGGGAAGTGCCTGGTTCAGCCGCCGCAGGAACTCGGTCTCGGGCATCCCGAGCGAGGAGTTCGGCCGGGCGCGGGTGAGGTCGACGCAGCCGGGGTCGATGCCGAGCAGGCCTGCGAAGCGCTCCCACAGCAGCCCGGTGCCCGACCCGCGCGGCGGTGTCATGATCACGTGCACGCGCTCGGCGGGCACGTGCGCCGACCACAGGCCCAGGATGGCCATGGTGTCGTGCACCCGCCAGAACCACCACTGGCGCCGGTCGGGATCGGCCGACTCCCGGTCGATCACATCGGCCAGCCAGTCCTCCCAGCCGCGGGTGCTGCGGTGCTTCACCGTCTCCTGCCACTCGGCGGGCAGCAGGGTCGCGATGTCCCGCACGGTCGCGACGATGTGGACCTCGCCGGGCTGCAGCGAGCGCACGGCCCGGCCGGCCTGCTCCGCATCGGCCGCGCAGAACAGCTCGTGCGAGATGACCGCGACCTTCGGCGCCTGCTGCGCCTGGCGGGCGAGGATCTCCCACTCGCCGGTCCAGGACCCAGCCGGGTCGCTGGCCAGCTTCTCGATGCCGCGCAGGTCCTGGCTGGCGCGGAAATGATCCTGCGGATGATGACCGGGCAGCACGACTCCCTGAGCCGCCAGCTCGGCCCGGTTGCGCCACATGACCTGCTGCAGGAAGGTCGTGCCGGTCTTGGGCTCACCGATGTGCAGGAAGATCTTCGGCTGTGGCCGGCCGCTGGCCGGGCCAGGCTCTGCGGACGGGGGCGTGCCAGGCTCAGTGACGTCGTGCGCTGCCAACCGGGCACCTCGCGGGGGTTGTCGGGAATGGCGCCGTCTGGCCACGGAGGACCGGGGGCGGGGGCTTCCAGCGACATTAGTCTAGGTAAACGCCATATATCATTCCGTAATAGAACGTTCACTTTATGGCACATTTTTGTACAAGCTGCGGACTGCTGCCGGTCGGCAAGTGAGGCTACGTTCAAGCCGCGTCCGCGGAGCCTGCAGGCTGCCCGGCTCCTGATCACGTCGCAGGGCGCACCTTTCCCGCTACGGAAGGTTACTTCTGCATATGCACGAGCCGTTCTCGCTCCTGCTCCCGGTGTACGACGGTGACCGGCCCGGCTACCTCCAGCGGGCGCTGCGCAGCTCGGTCGACGACCAGAGCGTGCGCCCGGACCAGATCGTCATCGTCCGCGACGGGCCGGTCCGCGCGGAACTGGCCGCGTGCCTCGACGAGATCCGGGCCACCAGCCCGGTGCCGGTGACGTTCGTCCCGCTGCCGCGCAACACCGGCCTTGGCCCCGCGCTGGACCGCGGGCTGGCCGAGAGCTGGTTCGACGTGGTCGCCCGCATGGACGCCGACGACGTGGCCATGCCGCACCGCTTCGAGGTGGAACTGCCGCTCATCCAGAACGCCGACATCGTCGGGGCCGGCCTGCTGGAGTTCGTGACCGACACCGACGACATCGTCGGGCAGCGGGTGCCGCCCACCGACCCGGGCCAGATCCAGCGCTACGCGCGGATGCACGATCCGTTCAACCACCCGACCGTCGTCTACCGGCGGCGCGCCGTCCTGGCGGCAGGCGGCTACGGGGATCTGCGGCTCATGGAGGACTACGCGCTGTTCGCGCGGATGCTGCAGGGCGGCGCGCGGGCGGTCAACGTGGCCGAGCCGCTGGTGTTCTACCGGGTCGGCGCGACTGCCTACAAGCGGCGGGGCGGCACCGACCTGCTCCGCTCCGAGCTTGCGCTGCAGCGCGAGCTCCGGCGGCGCGGGTTCACCTCGCGGGCCGAGTACCTGCGCAACGTGGCGGTCCGCGGCGGCTACCGGCTGATCCCCTGGTGGTGCCGCCGGGCGCTGTACCGCCCCATCGTCGCCCGCTACAGCAAGCGGCTGGAGCAGGAACTGGCGCTGCTGCCGCCCGGCCCGCAGCCCGCTGAGTGGGACTACACCCAGGAGTGGGAGGACAGCGTCATGCCCGCCGCCCGGTCGTGGCCGGAGCCGGCGCGCGCGTGAACACTGACCTCGTCATCGTCGGGTCGGGCCTGTTCGGGCTGACCATCGCCGAACGCTGCGCGTCCGAGCTCGGACTGCGCGTCCTGATCGTGGATCGCCGCGGCCATATCGGCGGGAACGCCTACAGCGAGCCGGAGCCGGAGACCGGCATCGAGGTCCACCGCTACGGCGCGCACCTGTTCCACACCTCGAACGCCCGGGTCTGGGAGTACGTCAACCGGTTCACGGCCTTCACCGGCTACCAGCACCGGGTGTTCACCGTCTACAAGGGCCGGGTGTACCCGCTGCCCATCAACCTCGCCACCATCTGCGAGTACTTCGGCATGGTGATGTCGCCTGCCCAGGCGCGGGCGCTGATCGCGGAGCAGGCTGCCGAGGTGGCCACCGGCCGTGCCGCCAGCCTGGAGCAGAAGGCGGTGTCGCTGATCGGGCGGCCTCTCTACGAGGCGTTCATCCGCGGCTACACCTTCAAGCAATGGCAGACCGATCCCGCCGACCTGCCGCCGGAGATCATCACCCGGCTGCCGGTGCGGTACACCTTCGACAACCGCTACTTCAGCGACACCTTCGAAGGGCTCCCGGCCGACGGCTACACCGCCTGGCTGGAACGCATGGCCGATCACCCGCATATCGAGGTGCGGCTGGACACCGACTTCGCCGGCCTGCGTTCTGCCGTGGTGGGGAACGTCCCGGTCGTCTACACCGGCGCGCTCGACGCCTACTTCGGCTACGCCGAAGGCGACCTGGGCTGGCGGACCCTCGACTTCGACCTGGAGGTCCTGCCCATCGCGGACTTCCAGGGCACGCCCGTCATGAACTACGCGGACTCCGACGTCCCGTTCACCCGCATCCACGAGTTCCGCCACTTCCACCCCGAGCGCGACTGGTACCCCAAGGAGAAGACAGTGATCATGCGCGAGTACTCGCGCTTCGCCGGCCGCGGCGACGAGCCGTACTACCCGATCAACACGGCAGCGGACCGGTCACGGCTGCTGGCCTACCGGGAGATGGCGGACCGCGAGCCTGGCGTGCTCTTCGGCGGGCGGCTGGGCACCTACAAGTACCTCGACATGCACATGGCGATCGGGTCCGCGCTGAGCATGTTCGACAACCGGCTGCGCCCCCACTTCACCCACGGCGCCCCGCTCACCGGTGAGGTGCCCGGCCATGACTGAGCGCCGGGCTGTCGAGCCCCCGGCCGGCCAGCCCCCGGCCGGCCAGGACGGCGCGGGCCGGCAGCCGCGGGTCCTGCAGCGGGTCGTGTTCCCCGGCGCGGATCTCGACGTCGTCCCGCTGTACGTGGAGACCCACATGGACCGCGGTGCCGCCGAGCTTGCCGCCGAGGTGGCCACCGAGGCGCTGACCGGGCGCAAAGCGGCCAACGTGGGCAGCGTGCCGGTGGCCAACGCCGCCGTTGGGGAGGCGCAGTCGGTCATCCGCTTCGGCGCCGACGTGCCCTCGTACCTGGCCGGCGAGGCCGGCCCGCGGCGCAGCGCCATCATCAGCGAGGGGCGCCGCGTCTCGTTCGCGACCTACTTCAACGCCTTCCCGGCGAGCTACTGGCGCCGCTGGACCACCGTGGATGCGGTGACGCTGCGCATCCGCATGGCCGGCGAGTGCACGGTCATCCTGTACCGGTCCACAGCCAAGGGCTTCAGCCACCCGGTCGAGACGATCATGGTCGCATCGGACGATCCGGAGACCATCGAGCGCACCCTGCCGCTGGCCCCGTTCATCGATGGCGGCTGGTACTGGTTTGACATCGTGGCGGGACCGCGCGGGACGACCCTGATCGAGGCGGAATGGCTCGCGCTGGCGCAGCCCGCCCCGCATGGCCGGGTCAGCATCGGGATCACCACGTTCAACCGGCCCGAGTTCCTGATCGAGAACCTGCACACGCTGGGTGACGCGGCCGAGGTGCATGACCTGCTCGACTGCGTCTACGTGGTGGACCAGGGCACCAGCCGGGTGCGCGACCACCCCGGTTACGAGGAGGCGGCCAAGAAGCTGGCCGACCGGCTGCGGGTGATCGAGCAGGGCAATCTCGGCGGCTCGGGCGGGTTTTCCCGGGCGATGGACGAGACGGTGCAAGCTGGGCAGAGCGACTATGTGCTGCTGCTCGACGATGACATCAAGCTGGAAACCGAGGGGATCCGGCGGGCGGCCACCTTCGCCGACCTGGCCCGGCGGCCGACGATCGTCGGCGGGCACATGTTCAGCCTGTACGACCGGTCCCTGCTGCACGCGTTCGCCGAGGCCGTGCAGCCCCACACCTGGTGGTGGGGAGCCGCGCCGAACACCAAGGCGCGGCATGACTTCGCCCGCCGGAACCTGCGTAACACCCCCTGGCTGCACCGCCGCGCCGACTCCGACTACAACGGCTGGTGGATGTGCCTCATCCCGACCCGTATCATCAGCGAACTCGGCCTCGCGATACCGGTCTTCCTCAAATGGGACGACGCCGAGTACGGGATCCGGGCGCGCAACCGTGGGTACCCGACAGTGGCGATGCCCGGGGTGGCCGCCTGGCACGTGCCCTGGGATGACAAGAACGACGCCAGGGACTGGCAGTCCTACTACCACTCGCGCAACCGGATCATCGCCGCCCTGCTGCACTCCCCGCTTGACCATGGCGGCGGCGTCATCGCGGAGAGCCAGGAACGGCAGCTGCAGAACCTGCTGTCCATGCAGTACTCCACTGCCGCACTGCGCTTGCTGGCGCTGGCGGACGTGCTGTCCGGGCCGGATCACCTGCACCGGGATCTCCAGGCCAAGATGAAGCAGCTGCGCGAGCTGCGGGCACAGTTCAGCGACGCGCAGGACGAGCCGGGCATCGAGAGCTTCCCGCCGCCGCGGCGGCGGGCACCGGAGGCCGTCAAGGACTCCACCACGCCGACCAACAAGCTCAACTTGATGACCAAGGCGGCGGCTGGCACCCTGCGCCAGTTCCGGCCGCCGCGCAAGGGCGCCAGGCAGCGCCCGCAGATGGCCCTGCCGTACCAGGACGCCTCGTGGTTCGTGCTGGTCAAGCTGGACAGTGCCCTGGTGTCCGCGGCCGACGGCACCAGCGCCGCCTGGTACCGGCGGGACCCCAAGCTGTTCCGCTCGCTCGGGCTGCGCAGTGTGATCCTGCACCGCAGGCTGCGCCGGCGGTGGCCGCGGCTGGCTGCCGCCTACCGGGCCGCGGCCGCCGGGATCACCTCGCCCGAGCAGTGGCGGGAGACCTTCGCGGCGTCCCCCGGCGACCGGGCCGGTGAACGGTGAGCACGGCGCGCACCGGGCAGCGCGGGATCACTCCGGTGTCGCCGGCCGCCTCCACTGCCGGTCCGGCGCGCGCAGGGCGCTGGCGGGCTGCCCCGGCCGTCTGGGTGCCGCCCGCCGTCGCCGTGACGGTGATGGCGGTGCTCGGGTGGTGGGACCTGGCCCGCCGTAACTCCATGGGCAACGACGAGGTGGCGACCCGCTGGGCGGCGCTGCTCCCGCTGCCCCAGCTCGAGCACCTGCTCAGCCACGTCGACGCCGTCCACGGCCTGTACTACCTGCTGATGCACCCCTGGATGGCGGTGGGTACCAGCCCGGCGGTCATGCGCATCCCGTCGGTGATCGCCATGATGGCCGCGGCG